>Ga0160423_10001020_pt1 | contig 23217 bp, 17 predicted proteins | sample CRUFie14St8metaG_FD_108191 | JGI IMG/M metagenome (GOLD analysis project Ga0160423, IMG submission 108191) | Marine microbial communities from the Costa Rica Dome - CRUD Field 142mm St8 metaG | ecosystem: Environmental > Aquatic > Marine > Oceanic > Photic zone | place: Costa Rica: the Eastern...
CGGTTACCGCCACCAGTAGCAATCGTTGCTCCTAAAAATTTTTCAGCATTGAAATCATCATGGCCTGTTGAGTAGTTAGATGCTGGGTTAATAAAAGCAGAATTGGCTATGTAATTATAGTTTCCATTAACATCTCGCTTTGCCACGCCGAACATACCTCTGTCTGTTATGGCATTCGTAACATCCAATTGTTCTGGCTTAGCTGCCACAAACACTCCATGTGTTCTATCTACAGCTGAATGCTGGCCACCAAGAAGACCGGTAGCTGTATTCGTACTACCGAATAATCCCATACTTGTTGATTGAAAATTAAGGTACCCAGCTGCAGCCGTTGTAAAGGATAATGTAAATGTTGATTGTGTAGAGGATATGGCTTGACCATCGGTCACACTAAACGTAACGGTGCCTGAAGTAGTTGTTGCAGATGCCTGATTTTTAGGTGTGATTGTAAATACATTATTTGATTGTGATAAAGTTGCCAATCCGTCAAAGTTTGTGTCTGCCGTAGCAGAAAAGGTAAGAGTAGAACCACTATCAGCATCAGTTGCAGTTAATGTAACTACCGTATTAGTACCGCTACGTGATAATTTGATTACACCTTCCGGTGTAAGTGAAAGAGTAGGACTTGCATTGACTGTTGCAACTGGTGCCCAAGTTGTACCAATCGAAACGTACAGTTTATTATCCGAAGTAATGTAACCAAGATTACCTTCGTTATCAAGCGCAGATGATGGTAAATCACCGATGCTATCATAACTGGTAACACCTGCTCCTCCGCCTCCACCTCCAGCACGAGCTGAAACATATGCTGAATCGATTAAAGCAAGCACTGCAGCAGAATCTGTGCCACCCAAAACTTCTATAGTAGAAGAATCATAAAAGTTAGGTTCAATTTTAAGGCCAGCTGATCCTAACAAAGCTGCAATATTTCTATTCTTGCTCATATAATTTTCCTTCAAAAATACTTTACACTATTTATACAAAATAGAAGTTAAAAAAAGAGGCAGCCGAAGCTGCCTCTCATTTTATTAATGTTTCGTTTCTTATGCGCCGAGGATGTTATCCACGCGGAAGATACGATAGTACTGGTTTGCCTTTACTGATGAAGACAAATCATCTTGTGGTGTGGCTGTCACGAATGGATTTGGTACCATACCGTAACGAGTCTTAAAGCCAATCTTTGGCTGGAAGGTGTCCTCACCAACCGCACGAACCATCGTTAATGGTACGTATGGGCAATAGAAGAGACCAGCGTCGTATGGGTTTGTGCCCTTATAACCGACGTTGATGTAATCTGCTGTTGCATATGGGTCAATGTATACACGCATACGACCGTTTAGAGTACCTGCAAATGTATTGCCTGTATCGTCAACGTTCAGTGTTGTATTCATTGCTGGAGCGTAGTCCAACATACCTGAAGCTGCAAGAGCTGAAGCTACGTCAGAAGAACAAACCATGAAGTTACCTTTACCACGACGTGTTTCTTTAGCAATGACGTTTGACTCACGCTCGATCTGCAGAATCAGACCTTTGAACTTTTCAACTGACCAACGACCATCTGCATCTGTTTGCAGATCGAAGATACCGTTGATAGCTGTGTTTGTCTGAAGACAACCTGTCTTAGCTTGTGAGTTGATTGAACGCACAACCTCACGGTTGATTTCAGCCATGATTTCTGTTGACAGAATGTTAGCTAGCTCTGTCTCAGCATCCAGACCATGAATTGCTTTCAGGTCCTGTGCCAATTCCAAGCTATATTCTGCTTTCAGTGCACGTGACTTTGCAGTCACAGTAGCTTTATCGATTGTAAAGCCCATTTCAGCGAACTGCTCTCCACCTGATACACCGAGTGCTTCAGCTTCTGCAGTTGTGTATGGATCGATATTTGCTGCAGGATCTGCACGATCGTTATCGATGCTTGAATCAGCAGCTGCGTCAGTGATACCGTCAAGACCTGAAGGTCCGCCAGCTGGGTGAGAAGCTGTTGATGAGTCACCTGAGAAGTTTGAGAGTGGCTCTTGGAATAGTGCTTCTGTACCTGCGCCGCCGTTATCATTGTTATTAGCGCCTGCTTTTGTTGTCTTATAACGTGACTTCATCGCGAAGATGAGGCCAGTTGGACCAGACATTGGCTGAACACCACAAATGTCGTATGCCATAAGATTTGGCATTGCACGACGTACAAGCGCGATCAGTACTGGGTTCCAGTTCTGTACGTTTGCAACATTGTTTGTTGGTGTTTCGTTAAGCATCTGACCTTCTTCGATCAGTGCTTGCTCTTGGTTTTCAAGAACAGCTGCAGTTACAGCTTTCTTGTGATGATCTTGAATGTTACCCGCTGACTCTGAGTTCAGAACCGGGGCCCATTTTTCAATCAGCTTATCGTAAGATACTACGTTTTGCATTTTGGACTCCCAAATTATTTTGCTTGTGTTTTTTCGATTGCTGCAAGATACTGAGCCATAGATCCTGTGGACTCAACGACTGGTGTGTCGTCATTGTCTTCTTCAATATCAGCGGACTCAGATGCTTTTTTGGTAAAATATGATTCTTTTACAGTTTCAACTTTCTCTGCGAAAGTGTCTTCTGATTCAAAATCAATGTCTGCTACCAAATTCTTAAGTTTTTCTACTTGCGTTTCAGCAAGACCAGTTGAATGCTCACGAATAATTGCATCGCGCTTATATGTCTCTAGCTCTTCAGCCATAGCCATTGATTTTGCGATTGCATCATTGTGTGCTGTTTCCAGCTCTTCAACTTCGGCAGCTAGCTCGTCAACTAGATCGACTTTAGACTCAGGCACTTCGATGTATGATTCTGTGAACAAATCTTTCAGAGAGTTCATAAACTTCTCTGCAATTTCTGTACGCAGACCAGCTTCGACAGCGACCTTGTTGTCTTCCATCCACTGCTCAACTACGTAGTTCAGGTAGTTGTCGACCTTTTCAACGAGATCTGACTTAGTAGATTCAATTTCTTCTGCCAGTTCTTCGTTGTATTTTGTTTCGAGACGATCAACCTCTTCCATCAGCTTTGATTTAATAGCTGCTTCAAAGATTGTTTCTGCTTTCTGCTTGAACTCTTCTGACAGAGTGGCTTCATCATTGATCAGTGCATTCAGATCTTCTGAGAAGTCAGCCTGATAGTCTAGTTCAGGTGCTTCAGCTACAAAATCCCCTTCGAATGTATCTTCATCTGTGCTTTGCATCAGAGTTGTCAATACACCAGAAAGCTTTTCTTTAGGCATGCCTTGCATTGCGCCGACAGCTGCTGACATCATGCCAGCCTTTGTCTTAGGCATTGGATCTTGTTTTGTATTGTCGCCTTTACGAGTAGGTGCCTTTTTAGTGGCTTCACCTGCTTTATCGGTAGCTGCGACAGACTGAGCTTCGGCATTTTTAGGATCATGAGTTCCTTCTTCCACGACTTCGTCCGTTACTTCGTCATGGAGTTCAACATCCTGATCTTCGATTTGATTTTCATCAGTCATAATTGACTCCCTATATTTTAGTTTTGAGTAACGAGAGGAAATTCTTAAACTCACGAACCTGTGTCTCATAGAGGTCGGCACGTGGAGCTTTCTTAATTTCAGTCTCCATTTGTTCAATGTGTTTAGCTTCAATGATGCCGTTGTTCCATACCCACTCTACACCTTCCATAACCCCATTAACAAAAGCTGAGGGTGCAGATGGATCCTGTACGATGTCAACTGCGTTCAGGAGAAAATCATCCTTCACGTACATCGCGTCACCACGTCTTTCTAAACTTCCCATACCACGAGTCGAGACGCCTAATCGAACGCCGCCATCGAGAAGACCTTTTACAATCTGTCCCATCGGAGTTTCCAATATAGTCGCCTTACCCACAACATCGTTACCTTTAAAATCTAGGCGTTCGATCTTGTGAGAAACTTTGTCTAAATTAACAGTCGGTCCTTCAGGGTGATTTAGTTCACCAACAGCCCGTCCCCTTTTAACTTGCTCTGTATTGTATTTGTTCAGAGCACTTTCCATGACGGGTTTTGGATATATACGACCGTTACGATTCTTTGCTTCTGCTTGCATGAAGATACCTTCGATGGCATACTTCTTATTGCCCTTCTCATCAGCCTCTGTTAAGACTTCAAGATTATTTTCAGTATATTCTGCAATCAGTTTCATTTTTTTAGTACCTTCACGAATTCAGTAGCTGCTTTTTCTGCTTCTGCTTTCGATCTATATTTGTCTAGTCTATCGCCGTCAATATATGCAACGAATCCAGTTCGTTCTTTGTATATCATTATCTGGATTCTACCAAGTTTTTTATTGAGGACTAATTGTCCCTCTGGTTTTCTTCCAGTTAATTCGCGAATTTGACTAAATAGTTTCATTTTACTTTATTTATACTTTTTTAAATTTTTAATTCGAATCAAGATTCTTCAGAATCTTCATCTTCTTCATCATCGGTTTCCCATTCGAGTCCTTCATCATCGTCTTCACCATCTTCGTCGTCCATATCGAGTTCGTCATCAGGATCGGGCTCTTGTAAGTCCTCATCTTCCATTTCGACCTCTTCGACATCATCATCCTCCATTTCTAGAGCTTGATCGATCTCATCATCAGTGACATCATCATCTTCTACACCATTGTAAATATTATCTGCTAAACGGATTTGTTCTTGATCTAATAGATCGTTCATCTTAACAGTCATAATTTCGCCAAACGTTTTATTCGCTTGATTATAATCTTGATCCAATGCTCTTTGGATCAGTTCTTTCGTCATTTCACTCATCTATTATCTCCTACTGGCTTGAGCTCAAATTTTTGTGCAGGTGCTTCCTGCTCTGGTTCTTCATCTTCATTTTCAGCCTCTTCACCGCTGATCTCTTTATCAATGCTTGCTATATCCTCATCAGACAACCGCAAAACATTTTTTTGTACCCATTCTTTTGAGAAGTATTCACCTACATAGTTTTGTACTTGATCGAGAGTCTGTAATCTTTCACGTAACATTTCAGCGTCACGTAATTCTGTAAAGTGGTTATCACGAACATAATCAATCGTGATATCGTTTTTCCATTCTTCCCAATCTTCTTCGGTAATAATACCTTTCATCACTAACTGTGTTTTCAAAATACCGTAAAATAAGTGTGCAAATCTATTTCTTAAACGATCAATAAATTTCTGAAACTTTAATTCGTCACGATTTACTTCAGTCGAACGACCTAAACTAAACTGTGCTTCTTGTTCTAAACGATTGATTGGCACGTTGAGTGCACGATATACTTTCTTTTGAAAATAAATGATGTCATCGATCTGACCTAAGTTCTCACCACCTGGCAATGTGCTGATCTCAGTACCTTTACCGCCCTCACGGCGTGGCAACCAAAAATCTTCGAGTAATGACTGATGCTTGCGATCATCTCTGATCTCACCAGTTTTCGCATCGTATACAAGCTTATTACGATACTTTGTCATGATCGACTTTAGATATTCTTCTGACTTACCACGCGGCATGTTACCAACGTCAATATAGAAGATACGTCTTTCAGGTGCACGAGCAAGACGATAGATAACTAATGAGTCTTCCATCATACGAAGCTGGTTAATTGGCTTCAAGCCTTTATGTAAATGAGATACAATCTTCTTACGATCTTCGCTTAACAAACCAGACGTAACGTATGATACAGAATCTACAGTCATCTTAATGCCTGAGTTTGATTGACCAGGTTTTTCTTGGAATATAAAAAACTCTTCGGTCTTATCAACTAATTTAGCACCAGTTAGTTCGTCTTTCTTATATTTTATTTTCTTGACCTTGCGCATCTTAGCTGCATCAATTGGTCGAATCTCTTGTATACCCTCTTTTGGATTTTTTTCGTTTACAACAAGATGGTGATATAAACGGCCATCAACGTACCAACGACGATAAATGTCGTAGCCTATTTCTTTGAAGTTCAACATGCCATATATGGTGTCGAATTCTTCTTTAATTACTTTTTTGATTCTATCGGGAGCTTTAATATTATCAAGATTAATATCAATATTTTGTTCTAATTCAGATCCACTAATAGATTCGTTAACAATATCTTCGATAGCAGCATCAACTTCTGGATGCATAGCATTGCCACGATACTTCATAATTAACTGATAATTATCTTTTGAATCGTCGCCGTCTAAATTTAGATATTGTCCATAATGTGTACCAGAAGCAGTAGCATAACTTCCACCTTCGTCGTCCCGTGGAGGAACGATAGATGGTAGCTTCTCATCTTCTTTCTTTTTAGCCTTCTTGATTTCAAAACCAAATAAGGTTAAAGCTTTATCTGATTGTTCTGCCATATTTTCACTCAGTTAGGATGAGAGAGGCGCGAGATTGCGCCTCTCTATCTTTATATTTATGTTGTTGTGTCAGTCTCAAAATACTGATACGCGAACGTTACCTGGAATCTTTCGATCTCATCGTTTGACGCATATGCCAAATCGATTGGTGACATATCCTGTGGGAACGAACCTCTAAATGTGTACGTCTTGAGGATATCACCTGAACGATCGAGTTGTTCGACTTTCAGGTCTGCTTCGTATGCAATTGGTGATGTCAAACCAGTATTTGCACTATGTGCATTCATACCGTTCATCCATCTTTCCATTGAGTTGCGAACTGCAAAATCAGTATCGTTGATGATTGTGACTGTCCACACATCAAACGTACGATCACCTGCAATCTTCAACTGACGTCCACGGAATGGGACAACAATTTGTCCGACAGTGGAGCCTGGAAGTTGAGCTGTCTCACACAAAAACGATGTAAGTTCAGCGTCTCCATTTGCATAACCAGGAAAGTTAATCGTTGCTTTAAAGAGGTTAGGGCGTGCGCCACCGCCTCTTAGCTTCGACTTGAAATCATCTACTCCTAAGATAGCCATTTTTTACCTCCTTATACCGTGCCAACTACTTCTTCGAAGTCAACACCAGTTCGGACAGCTACAAAGTTTAGAGTGATGTAGTTGATCGAGCGGGCTGGCTTGATGAAGATATTAGCGATGAACTCATTACGGTCAACGACTGCTGGAGTATTGTTTGTTTCGTCACAGACGACGCGGAAATCGGTGATACCACGACGACCTCTTACTTCCCGAAGAACGGGCTCGACGATGTTAACAAACTCAGCGCGAGTAAACTCGTCGTTGAATTCGAAGAGTGCTTGCTCAGCTGCTCTACCGATCGCGCGCTCTAGTACCAAGAACAAGCGACGTACGTTAATACGATCGAATGCTGATGGACGTCCAAGTTTTGTCTTATCACCGAAGAGCAATGAGCCTTGACCTGGAATGTTCGCGATTGGGTTTACGCTTGCCTTATACAGTGTATCTCTCTGTCCCTTTGTTGGGGTCCAGCTCAATGCAGTAATACCGAGATATTGACCGCGACGAGAGCCAGCAGGAGAGAACCATGGTGCACGATTAAGATCTGTTGCGGCCATAATACCTGCAGTTGAGGAAGCAGCTGGGATTTGAATGTACTGATCGTTAAACTTATCATATACCTTTAAGAAGTTGCCATCAGCAACGAGATATGATGAATTAGTCATCTGATTTGCAGTAGCTACAATATTAGTGGTAATTGATGCTGCGTTAGTTAAACCAACAACGTCGTCACGAGCAGGTGATGCACAAACTACACAGTCTTTACGTAGTGACTGAGCTGTTGTGATCAGATCGTTGACGATTGTTACATGATCAGTAGATGTTATCATAGACGGTGCAATCAAGAAGTCGACTTCTACGATGTCACGATCTTCGTATAAATCATATCCGTTCAAGTATTCGCTTGTAGTTAACAAACCAGAGTTTACGCCATTTTCTAAATCATGAACCTTAATGGCTCGCTCAGCATGACGTAAAATGAAATCGTCACCAGAATCGATTGTTTGACCAGCATCTTCTCCTGGTGTATTCAAATAATCTGAATCGTGATTGACCATCTTGATAAAATCAGAACGTTCGTTGACGATATCGATTGCGTAGTTTGTGCTACCATCAGCCAGTTTAGCATCTGATGCTACTGACATAAATGGATATGTTTCTAGGACTTCACCTTTAGTACCAGTTAATAGACCGTTTCTATCAACAACAACTAGATGCATTTCATCATTTGCTGCATTACGATCTGCTGCGTATACTGATGTTTGAGGTGCTGCGTCGAATTCATCTTTGTATGCCCAATTGTCAAAGATTGTTGAGTTTGCTGAATCAGCTGGACAAATCTGAACTTCGAGGCTATTACCTAATTCACCTGCGCACTTCGCGATGAATGTGTGACCTGTAGTGTTCAGAGTTCCATATTGATTATCAAAATCGTCATTGTTCTTTACAAGTGGTGCTGTAAGTGTGTTACTCGCTGACTGTGGTGTCGTTGAGTGTGCATTTTTGGCAGCAGCTGTGGCTTCTCGCGTTACGAAGGCTGAGCTTGAATAACGCAGGAAGTAATTAGCAGAATGCCAATCGATGGTGTTATCAGAGTCTGGAGTAGCAAACGTATTCACTAATTCGGCTTCGTTTGCAACCGCTACTCGCTCTCCGATAGGTCCCCATCTAAAGTTGCCAACAATTGCGCCAGTAGTTGACTGTACGTTTGGAACGCCACCAGTCAGATCTATCTCTTTGACGACAACCGCTGGACTTGCAGACGGTGTTGAGAGTGCCATTTTATCTTCCTTCTAAAAAATTATATGTTCCATAATACGATTAGTCAACTTGCTATTATTTATAATATTACAAATTTGGATCATATTCTATAGCCCAACCTTTGGCTAATCTGTCTTCTTCAGTTTCAATGGCTGCGATAGCTTCAGAGCCATCATCTACAAAACCGAATGGAACGATATCATCTTCCATTTCTTTAATTCTATTCTCAAACAAAAGTTTCTTCATATTAATATCTGTCATATCTAAGAAGTAACTACCAGTCGTAAAATAACCAAATAATACAAGATTCATAACTAAATCGTCATGGTTACCATCTGTTGCTTCAAATGATTGTCCTCTTGCCTCAAACGTAGAAATCTCTAGTATGGTTTGTTCATCGACTATTTTTAATTTGCCATTTTCTAATATGTCTTTAAACGAAGAACAACCTAACCTCTTCGTCTTACGAGTGATTTCGATGCCTAATGCATTTGCTTTTGTTAATGATTCTGCATGCATATTTTCGTACTCAAGGTCATGCCATAAGCCATTACAAACTAAAGAGCCTTGATCATTTGACTCAATAACTACATATGCATTATTGTAGACTTTTGCATATTTATAGATAACATTAGGGAAGAGTAATGGAGAGATAGTGTTATTGCGATATACAGCAACCTGTGTGAATGGGCGAACGCTAATATCGATCAAATTAAATGTAGAGTAATCCTGTCCTCTTCCCTTACTCACGTCTACGGTCATCACATATTGATGATCCTTAATCGGTTCTTCGTATATGTTAAGTAAACCACCTTCGAGTGATCTGATTGGATTACTGGCCCTCAAACTCATCAAGCATTCGGCATTTATGAGTGTATCTCCAGTACCAAAAAACGTATTACCAAATTCTTGATCAAATTGTAATTGGCTTGTATTGCCGATGGTTTCTGCTTTCCAAGTCTCATCACGTCCAGGTACATCATGCCAGTCAACTCGAAATGGTTTGAATTGATTTACTCCTTGGACAGCTCCTTCCCAAATTTTATGAAACTGGTTACCAATTCCGTTAGCTGTCGATGTAACGATAATTTTAGTGTCTGTGCCTGCTGAAACAACTGGATACGTTGAGGTATAAAATTCTGCAGCACGCTCAACAAAAGCAAACTCATCAAGATAAAGTAGATTAACAGACATGCCACGAATAGAACTACCGGAAGTAGCAGAAGCGATAATCCTGGAATTATTACTAAATTCCAAAGATCCTTTATTAAGAGCTTTGTTACCAGGTTGTAAGAAGAATGGAATGTTCTCGAGCATAAGTGTAATGCGTGACAACATCTCACGCGCAGTCGCGCCCTTGTTCGCCAAGACGGCCACAGTTTTTTCGGGATTAAAGAGCGCGAACCATAGTAAATACGCGCATGCTGATATTGATTTGCCAGATTGACGACATGCGAGAACGACATTGAAACGATTCTCCTGAAAATGTTCAAACATTTTTTGTTGATAAGGATAGAGTTTAAAATTTACTAAACCTTTATCAAGAGATATAACCTTAACATACGTCTCTGCAAAATAGATTGGATCGAGCATACATTTTTTATATTCATTGACAAGTTCAGGAGTCCAATTTTGTTGCACTCCATCACGTTTGACATTAGGATTCCCCAGATAGCTTTGTAGCTGGTTCAGCATCAATCACATCACTTTCTCTAAGCATTTTCTGTAAATCTGCAGTCGAACCAACGTAAAAGTTATTCTGTTGATTCTCTACCTGTTTTACTTCTTCTCGCTTATCCATTTCTTTTTGTTTTTTATTTAAGTCCATCAGCCGATCATTAACGTCAGATACATTTTTGATCATGCCAGATAGGACTTCGTAAGCACGAGGGTGCTCGCTTTCGCGAGCAACCTCTATCATGTTTTCTAAGGCATCTTTACCTTTTTCTATGAGTTCATAATATGTCTCGCGCGAATAATCGTAATCACTCGTTACATTATCTTTTTCTTTGCTCATTTTAATGCGCCTTAAATGTTCCTCTACCACTTGTTGGAGGACCATAATGAACTTGTCCTTCAGTCTTAATAGTAAGACCAAACTTCATCTTCGGATATGCGCCTGCTCGTGTAGCCTGCACAGCGTATGCATTTGACCAATCATCTGTACCGTCATATGATACAGAGGAATCAGACCAGATTGGCGATAAGTACATGTAATATGGATCTTCTGTGCCTTCGAGTGGTACACCTGGTCGTAAAGCATCACTTACACCAGCTGAATCATCTGCTGGATCAAATGATGAGTGACTAGCCTTCTTACCAACATTATTTGTGTCAGTTGCGTGTGCTTTTGCCCACACGCCGTTCATTCCCCAGAATAATCGATTTTCTCCGAGTGAATCTGATACTCCATCAATAGCGATCATAAGTATATCACCCGGTTGAATCATATTAGCGGTATCGTTTTTATTTTCTACCGAAACATTTGTACGATACAGAGTTCCTTGATTCGAACCATCGAAAGTAATTAGATCTTCGTTATTACCAGTTCTATCGTCACCCGATATCATCAACAATTTCGAAACGAGATCTATACTAAATGCTCTACCAACAGCTGCTGTATCCATACCACCGCTCAGCCAATTTTCTGGAGCAATCGTTAATTGTAATCCACCAGAAGCATGTCCTTGATTTCCATCTCTACCGTGTCTACCTACAGTTGCAACAGCAGGTGGAGTATTTAAGTTAGCATCCATCAAAGTTGGTACGCTATCGATGTGTACTTCGAAATATGTACGTGTGTTGCTTTTGATAGGTTGAGATACGAGTGCTTCACCTCCTACACCCATTGTGCCAGGTGTTGGATAGAATCCCCAGTCAAGATAAGATACACCTCCAAAGAATGCATCAGAATCAGCATTACTTCTATCAAATGTACCGCGAGCTGTAAATACATGTGATACTTCGCCATCACTATCGATGTCATGAATCAACGGTGGTACAAACTTTGTTGCTGAATACCCAAAGAAACCCTTACCTGTATTCGGATCATTAAATGTCGTACCAAGACCTAATCCGTTTGGATTAAATGAAATCTGTCTCGACAAACCGGGGTATGCTTGAGCAAGAAGCTGCAAAAGCTGTGTATTTGTGAAAGTTGTAATATTCTGAAAATTACCAGTATTTGTACTAAGTCTTGCATTAGTTGAACTATTCGCTATGATTTGAGCAGACCAAAATCCTAGTGAAACTGTAACTGGTTTTTGAGTATAATTATCAAAAAAACTATATGGCATATCTTATCTCCATGTCGTAATGATTAAAGCATGGCCGCTATCCATACCAGCTGTCGTTGTGATTGTATTTTTACCTGTCATGGTAAAATCTAAATTTTCATCTAGCAAATAACCATTCAAATATACCATGATTGTCGCTGAATCGAACAATAAGGTGTTGCCATAATTATCGGCTCCAGTAAATACAGTATCTCCAGAATCTGCTTCAAAGAAATACTTGCTAAACGAAAGAGCTCGAGATTGTACATAAGCAGAATCTACTAAAGCTATTGTAGCCGCAGAATCTAATGAACTTGTTCCTTGAAGAGCGGTAACTCGACCATCTAGATCGGTGAAGTTGCCGTCTAGTTCAGCATGAGTAAGTTCCACTCCTTTCGTGCTTCGTAATGTGATTGTCATGTTTGTCTCCTAAACGTTAACTACTATCCGCAGTCGGTATTATTCTTCTAATATAGCCATAATCTCCAGCGCTATCAGCTGATACACCTCCGCCTTGACCATCAGAATCAGCACGCGATATAATAGTTTCTACGGATATATCTGAATCTTTCAATCCACCATCCATAATAAACATTTCTGTGTTGACTTCTGTAATGATCTTCGATTCTCTGTCGACTGGACCATAATAAGAAAGTTTCATTTCAAACGAAAGTGTGTAAATGATAGTGCGTCGTTGTGCTATTGCTCCATCAAAATCATCTTGAAAATCTACACCAGTTATGATTACTGGTATATCTTCAACAAAATCGCTGTATAAATCAGCAAAAGGTTTTATGGTGACTGTATACTGTGGGTTAAATGTTGGCAGTATTTGTTCTACAAGTTGTAAACAGTCATCATGAGATTTGGCATATATGTTTAATTGAAAGTTGATAGTATATGGAACAGGAGAATACATCTTCGATCTTTTTGTAATCGTCGAAGCTGGTTGATTCAATGAGCTTAACTTAGTTAATTGACGAGTTGCATCATAAGATATGCCATTAATCTCAAAAGACATTCTCGGCAACTTAACTGCTAGCTTTTCTCCACCATCCTGTAAATCTGTATTCTCGCGTATACGATCTAAATATTTTTCTTTTGGTGCATATGCAAGTGGCACCTTAATTTGATTAATTGTTTGGCCTGCACTATTATGACGCATCACATACAAGTTATTGAACAGTCTACCAAATAAGGCTACTGCTTTCCTTGTTTTTTCATGATAGAAATATTCACCAAACATTATTGATTCTCCGGATCACCAAATGGATTTGTTTCTGAGAAGTCTAAGAAATCATCTGAAACTGTACTAAAGTCATCATTCTGCTCATTTTCTGAAACTTTATTCAATTCAACTACACTTTGTACTGTAAGACCAAGTAAACCAGTTCCACGTGATGTATTTATTATTTGTGTACCACTGCTATCACCTGAAATGAAGTTTCTAAATTTACCGTCTTCTGCACCAACATGTGTGAGATATAGACGACGACAAGAATCACCAGCAGAATCTAACTTATAGCGAACGACTTCACCTTTCATCTTCGTGCCATTTGACAAAGTTTGATAGATATTATCACCAATCCTGTAATCACTATCAACTGTGCTGCCGCCAACGACATTGACAACTGGTATAGAATTATATCCATTGCCAGAATCAGTGATGGTGATTGTGTTTACTCCACCATTTCCTATAGTAACTGTAGCTGTTGCACTGTCTGTAGCAAATCCATCTATTGTGATAGTTGGTTGTACGTTAAAGTAAGTTCCTCCATCAAGTATAGTAATTTGTTTAATTCTACCTGGAGATTGATTGACATAGTTGACGGCCGAATATCCGAATGCCACATAATTACTGTCATTTGCCATCGTCACATTAAATACTGGCTTTTTAGGTGCCTTCAAACATAGTTCATACTGATAAGTACTTGTGGTCTCAATACCATCAATATCGGCAACTCCAGTATCGAAGTCTTCTCCAGTATACTCGAATAGTTGAGCACGAAGTTTAAAAACTGGTATATCTTCGATTTGATAAAATGGTTGCTCATGCTCAACATGCATAATTTGAAACATCTTTTTTGTCAAAGGCAAATAAATAACATCACCTTCAACAGGACGTTGTGCTAACAACTCATTATCGTATCTAGCTACCTGCGCAGCCCATCTACGTCGTGATACTATAAACGTAGCTTCGTCTCTTATCTCTACTCCAAATCTCGTAAAGAGATCACCTTCACCATCAAATCCTTCTGTATTCTCAATATACATCTCGATCTTATAAGATGAATTAAAACTAGACTCAGGATCTGCACCAAAAACAGTATCGTAATTTACTAAATCACGAGGTAAATAGTACACATCCTGACCATAGATCTGCATAGCCTCAATAACGAGGTTTTCATACAGTTCCATTTCAGATCTGACTTTAGGTGAAAAGTAGAAGTTTCTCGCCATATTATCCTACCATGAGAGGTGGAGGGAATGAGAAATCTTCGTGGATCCTTTCTTTCAGCCGCTCTATCTCTGCCGTTGCATCATCATACAATTGTCTACCGTTGAACGTCACACCACCAGGCAACTGGACGCCTTCAAATTTGATTAAGTTTGTACCCCACTGTTGTTTAATTAACTGAGTGGTATATTCTTTTAACCACCAATCATTAAATACAGAAGTATTCGTTGTATCTACTAACTGATATACATCGAGAACAATAAAATCTCCAGCTTTAATATCACCGTCTTGGAAATCTCCGTGTATGTAAAGTCTATCTTCATGACGTGACCATTGAACCTGTGGTAATCCGTTCAACTTCATATCAAGTATAGAAAGATATTGCTGCATTTGTTCGTAATATGCTAAATCACCAGCAAAATTTTGTAAGTCTGCTATATCATTTAACATCATTTGATATTTTATATCAAAGAAATTAAATGAGGTGCCAAAAGCAGAGGAAATTGGAAACATCTTATTTACAAATAAGATATTCGTAGGAATAGGTATAAACTCGTTACTGACGTCAGTCGCTGTAATTTGATGCTTTAAGAAAGTACGTACAGTTGCATCGAAATGATACTCTTGCCAATACTGCAAAGCCTCATCTACACGATCTTCAATCTGATCTTCATCGACGTTAATCTCGAGAACTGGATCCCCAAGTTTTCTTTTACAATATTCGATTAAGTCTTGTCTACTAGCAGGAGGTGCCATTATAGTCTCCGATTTTTAAAAATCTTTGGACTATTTATATGTTTTAGGATCCTGAGTCGAACCAATTAAATCCGTCGTTCCCACCAGTTGAGTAGTTATAATTATTTGCGGTCGCAACAATTACGTTATTGTCCATGATAAGCGCACCATTAAAATTTCCTACAGAACTGCTGCTACCAGAGGTGCCACCACCAGCCATTCCGGTATTTGTCACATCACCTTGAATTATGTTAGTTAATGAATATTGAGCACTGTCTAAGTTGTAAATATAAATCTGGCCAGCGCCGGCACGTATTTCAGTGCCGTCAGCAGACTCTGCTGATCCGTAAGGAGCACCTACAATAATTGTATTTCCATCGGCAGACACGTCAAGAGAAATGCCGAAGTACCTGTTTTCGACGCCTGACCTATTTCCAGCAGAGTCTGGATATAACTCTTGAAATAGACTATATGCATCTGATCCAGTTGCTCCATCACTATCTCTTTTCCATATCTGAACTCCGCCAGTGTACAAGTTATTTCCTGGATTTTGGTTGGCATCTGCGTTTACTGCAAATTGATTCGAGTTCGATCCTGGCGGATACATACCTGTAGTCGGTCTTAAAGTCGGAATTGACCATGCAATAGTTTCAGCATCGCTATCCATCGAAACTGTCATAGATTGTGAAAAAGCATTACCGTTTCCAGAAATAAATTTGCTAGCATTAGACCCCGAATTTACAGGCCAAAGCTTTTGTTGATATTCCCACATGTCACCATATACACCAACTCTTTTGTAAACATAGCACGCTCCAGTCCTTATATTAGTTCGAGGAACAGTAGATCCATACGAGGCAGAAGTAGCTGCCATCCAATTTCCGTCTGAAGATACAGAAACACTCATACCAAATTTTGAAGATTGAACAACATCTGGGCATTCAATAACTTGTTGAACGGCTGGATTCCAAGTTGTTCCAGTTCCAGTTCTACTAAAACAAATTAAAGCACCCGCGTAAGATAGACTGTTTGAATACCAATAAGGATCGCCTAAAACCCAGTAAGTTCCAGTCTTGTCCGTGTCCATTTCACCTATTTGATCCATATCGTTATTGATAGATGAAGTTGGAAGAGATCCAAAGGTACTTTGTACATAAGTATTTAATTGATAATTCGTAGCGGTATTAAGTAAGGTACGATTTGGATATGCTCCTTCTACTTTTCCAATTCGTAAAGTATGAGAAGGCCTGTTATCAGTGGTCATTGCAAAATAATCTCCGCCTATAGCCACTGCAGCCCCACATTGCCAGTTTCCATTGCCTAAAGATGGTCTATGCCATAGACCGTTCCAATTTCTAGAATTATCATCCCAAGTGTGCAGTTCAATACTTCCATAATTACTATAGCCGTTTGAGCTTTGTGAGAAAGGAGCACCTGAAATAAACTCGATATAGCCGGGGGCTTTATTCTTTTTCAATCTATGAAATGACTCTTTGTTAGTACCTTGACCCGCAGGTGTATTATGCAATTTAAAATTGAATGTAGGTGAATTCCATTGTGGTGCAAAGCTACCATCTGCATTTTGACCTGCTGTGCCAAAATTAAGTTTGAGATCTCGAGATATTGATGAAATTGCAACTCCGTCATTAACGTTAAACGTTAATCTGGTGGTCGTAGTTGTGGCTGATCCTTGTGCTTTAGGTGTTACAACAAATCGAGCAGAATCATTTGCTTGTGTTAAAGTACCAGACGCTAGTCCACTGAAATCACCATCTGAATCCACAGTAAATGTAAGTGGATTTGTACTGTCATTTCCAGTTATGATAAATGTGGTAGTAGTAACTCCATCTTTAGCTAAACTAATTGTTCCTTGTGGTGTTACTGTAATTGTAGGATCTTCATTCGTCAATTCGTTCTTAAACCAATTTATTCCATTAGAAAAGTAGAATCGATTCTGATTTTGAGCATAATAAATTGTTCCTTCATTATCACTCGCATTAGGAAGAACATTAGCTGCAGATATCACTTCAACACCAGGAGCTGAACGATTTGCTATATAATTAGAATCAATTATTCCAATCACTTGAGCTGAATCTGTCCCTTCGTTTTGTGCAAGTAGTCTTAAGCTACCAGTGTTAGCAGCTTCAGTAGCTCCAAGAATTTGTGCAATATCTCTACTTCTTGACATCTCTTATCCTTTTGACTTTATTTATATTACGCTGAGTCATACAATTTATTTAGAACACCGTTGTAATACGGACTTGAAGCTACTCCAACATCTGTAATGAATTTAGCTTTACCGTAGTATCCAATTGGTATATAACCATGTCCGTACGCATTATTCCGACTACCTTCAACCCAGTTACGAGCAAGAAACTGTCCTCCCGAAGAATCTTGACTGTAGAACATTCCTACTCCACTGATGCCACTTCTTCCTGATGTTTTATAATTGGTATCAGTAGGAGCTCCAATAAAAACTGCATTGCCTTGACCGTTTATGCAAACTGTAGTTCCAAAATAATTATTTTCTGCCCTATAGTCATAGTTCTGAGAGGATGGATCACCAATGCCCTCAAACTCAACCGGATGTAAAGTCTGAAAATGATTCCAAGTTGTACCTGATCTTTTATAAATTAGTGCAGCTCCTTGTACATACTGTGTAGTTGAATATCTACTAGGAGGGTGGCCACCTATTATGAGTGTGTTACCATCATCACTTATTCCGATATCATATCCCCAATATATCGCAGCCGCATCAACGCCATTCGGTACTCGATTCCAGTTAGAATTATGAGCATTAACAGCCGCGGTAGTAAAAAGATTGTCCCAATCTGAAACCTGTGGTTGAATTGATGCCTGAATTGCAAACTCATTAGAACCGGCACTATCTCTTGTAAATACATGAACTTTACCGTATGTTGACGCTGAAAACGGTGTTGGACCTTCTGCATAAGATTCACCGACAGCTAAAGTTAATCCATCTTCTGTCATTGCTAACGAATTTCCAAATCGATTATTTGGTCCTGCCTGAGGAGATGGAATCTCCTGGACTTCTGACCATGTATCTGCTCCATCATCTTTGCGATAAATAAATATTCTTCCAGATCCACCACCATTTTTGCCATCGAGTCCATGACCCATTACAACTATATCTCCAGATGAATCACATGCTAGTGGAACTCCATATGTATACGAGAAAGACTGATTAATATCGGCCGGCGGATCAAATGCATTTGCAGGTAGATTTGACAATGACGATCCATTAATTTTCCAAGCATACGGTTTATTATAAGTTGTAGCAGTTGTGGATGTATAACACGCAAAAATATAATTACGACTACATGCCATAGCCCCGTAAGCTGTTCCATAGTATTGATCAGTTCTGCCAGAAACGTCGTTGATGCTATGATAACTTCGGTATGTCCAAATACCATTAACGAGCTGATACCAGCCAAAGGCTCCATATTGTGATGGATGATAACTATTACCAATCATCATCACGCCAGCGGCTCTACACACTGCATAATTTGTACCACACTGTGCACTATGACCTCCTGCACCTAAGTCGGTTTCTTGTATTGTTTCATAAGTTGGTCCACCAGTACCAAAGAGAAGTCTTAGTGTTCTTTGTGAAGATGCAATCGACTGTCCATCAGAAACTCTAAAAGTCAACTGAGAAAAGTTAGTAGTGGCGGCTGCTTGACTTTTAGGAGTGATTGTAAACACAGAGGAATCTTGTGATACTGTACCGAGACCACCGAAATTACCATCAGATTCTACAGAGAAAGTTAATGTAGCGCCTGAATCTGCGTCAGTCGCAGTGAGTCTGACAGTTGTCGATGTAGTATCAGTTGCAAGAATAATAATGCCTTCAGGAGAAACTGAAAGAGTAGGATCTTGATTTACAACTGCCATCGGAAACCATGCATCTCCGATTGACACATAAACTTTATTTGCATCATCTACATAAGCGAGACTACCTTCGGCTCCGGAAGAAGGAGGTAAAGAAGCTAGAGTATTGTAAACCGTGATTCCAGCACCTCCGCCTCCACCACCGCCCGTAGCAGCATCGACTGCTGAATCAACTAAACCTCGTATTGATGTAAGTGTTGCCATATTAGTTCTCTGTTAATATCCAACCGTTCGAGTCATTGTAATATACAAGACCGATCGCGGCTCGGTTAATGTTAATAATTAGATCACTATCACTGCCTAAAATCTTTTGTGTACTCTGAATAGTGATATTGTTTGTTGCTGCATTGCCAGATCCATCTATGATTCTTACTTCATCACCTAATGTCGCTCCAGCTTGTAAAGTTATGACTTTACCTGACGTTTTAGTATTTACTATCTTGCGATCACCAGGCACTGCGATAAACGATGATGCAGCTTCAGTCCAAGTTAATCTTTCGTTTATAGCTGAATCTGCAACCGTACTAGCCGCTGCAGTTGCAAGAGGTGTAATTTGTGCTGAGTCTAAGCCAGCAGTAATCGTAATCGTTTTTGTTCCAGAACCATTGCCAGTTGCTACAACTCCACTACCGACAAAATCAAGAGTAGTTGCTGAAACTGTTAGCGGTGTACCTTCATTCGCGATTGTGAATCCAACTGAAGCACCTAAACGAGCAGCAACATAAGCTGAATCAACGAGAGCAAACATATCGTTTGAGTCAAGTCCAGGTAATGGTGAATTACCTAAGAACCTTTCAACCAGTAGAATGTCTCCTGAGTCTGCAGCTTCTGTAAGTACTACACTATTACTATTCGTAGCTGTAAAATCTGATGAACTTAAAAGCAAACCGTTAAGGTACACAGCCAACTTTCCAGGATTATATTCTAAATTTACACCGTTGTTATCGTTTCCTGAAAATACTGTTTGATTAGAAGTTGCAGTATATTCGAACTGAGTTCGTGTTAAGGGAAGCTGTATGCCACCATCAAATACGATATCTCCATAAGCTACAAATTGAACATCATCACCTAATAAAGCTGGTTGATTCAATGTAAATGAGAAGGTGTCTGTTGCAGTATAATCTGTTGGAGCAAGTAAGATACCATTTAGATAGACAAGCTTTGATCCAGCAGGAGAATATCTAAGTTCTTTTCCGTTCAGATCAATTCCGATAAACTTTGTCTGCGCAGAGTCTGCTGTATAATAATAAGCTGTCGCTCTATCATTAGCAGAGGTAAAGACAGATACGATATAAACATCACTGCTTACTGAAGTTCCGCTGACTGTTATACTAGTACCGTTTGCAGTTGTATAATCACTTGAGCTTAATAATATACCATTCTTATGGACTTGCACTTGATTATTACCAAATGCCATACTATTTCCAGTAAGAACTGCTGTACCAGTTAGACCAGTAAATTTATATTCTCGATAATTAACACCTGCAATATTATTTGATATAGTATTGACAATTGATAAGAAATCATCAGAGTCTGCAGCAAGTGTCAATGTTATCGAAGTATTAGTTGCTACATAGTCATTTGTTTCAGAAAGTAAAATACCATTTAAATATACCTCAGAGATACCATTTGCAAGATTTAAATTTGTACCTTTATCATCAGCACCTGTAAATACTGTCTGGCCAGAATCTGCAGTAAATTCATATGAATTAGAAAACAGTGTCGATTGACCCGTTCTACCAGTTGTTTCAATAACTGTTAAAGAATATCCGCTATCTGCTGCTTCTGTTAATGTGATTGCACTACTAGTTGCAGTAAAGTCAGTAGTATCTTCGAGCAAAATACCATTTAGATAAACTTCGATATGATCTGTCGATACAGACAAAACATTGCCAAACTTATCGCTATCTGTAAATATAGTTTGACCTGAATCTGCTTCATAAATGAATTTTGTTACTGAAAGAATGCCAGTGGTTATATCTTCAATTCTTGATGAAATATAACTTGAATCAATAGTTGCATTTATTAGAGTGAGTGTTGCTGCTGAATCGACTCCGCTTGCAGGAGTAATTGCTGTATGCTCAAAGATCTGTAAAGTATCGTTTGAATCAGCACCAGTTACTAGTGTGATTGTGCTACTGTCTGTTTCTACATAGTCATCAGTTTCAACAAGGAGAATACCATTTAAAAAGACTTGTGTATTAGATAAATGTTTCTCATAGCTTAATGTGGTACCATTATCATCAGCTCCAGTAAATACTGTTTGGGCCGCGGTGGCAGTATATGTAAATACATCGATTGCATTAGCAGCATCGCCGCTTCCACCACCGCCTCCACCAGAGTTAGTAGATGGATTAAAAGTAAATACTCCAGTTGAGTTATCATATGATAGTTGTCCACCGCCTGACGCTGTACCTGTAGTTACAGATATGCCTTGCCTTGCAGTAGCGAGAGTAATACCAGCTCCAGTGTATCGTGCTGTGATATAATTTGAATCAACTAAATTGATAACGGCGGCAGAATCGAGGCCACCACCTCCTCCTCCACCACCACTACTACGAGCAGCTACATAAGCTGAATCGACTGTTGATGTAATGAGAGATATAGTTGCAGCAGAATCAACTCCTGCACTCGTAATGTCACTCAGTAACGCAAACGTACCACTTGAATCTGGTAAATTGATTATATTATCAGCAGTAGGATTGATCGCTTGAATTTTAGTTTCATTATTATTTGTCGAATCACCTTCGAATGCGATACTAGTAATACTGTTAATATTCTGATCAAGTTCTAATGTAACGTTATTAGCGGCAATGCCTGCATTAATTTGGCCAGTAGTTCCTAAGAACGTTAATGTTTCTGTTGCGCTGTTAAACGTATGTGTACCAGTATTAGCCGCTAGACCGAAAGTTGTTCCTGGTGTTCTTGCTGCAACGTACGCGCTATCAACAACACCTTCAACACGAGCATTTGTATAATATAAGTTTGTACCTTCTGCAAGATCAGTAGTTGTAAATCCTGTAAAGTTACGAGTTTGCACGAAGATTGCATTACCCATATAGCCATGATTTGCACACTGATAATGTAGAACTGGAGGAGTTGCGTCTGTAATTTCAATTTCTACATACGAACCATTTTGCCCAGCTGATATGCCGCTTGTAGTCACGCCTGCAGTATATTGAGTCGTCTTACCAGCATCATAATAGAATTGAATTGGATGCGATCCATTTGTTACATTTGATTGGTCAAAGCGATACTTATTACCTGGAACCATCTGAATAAATGGTGATTCCATGCCATTAACTGTGTACCCATTTGAAGAACCTTGACCTTCATAACGGTGTGCAGTTGTCTTTGAACCAACTGAAACTGTAAATACTGTAGCATCAGAATCATGCACATACATAATTCTTTCAAGATTCTTAATACCTTCAGTGCTTATTGTTTCGTCAAAGATATCGATAACTTCTGCAGAATCAAGTATATTCGGTCTATTATTTAGATTATTATAATTTAGATAATATGTTCCGTCTTGACCATCAAGTTCGTCAGCATTTATTCCCAGCGCATCAATAGTTGCTTTATCAACAGTAGGTATAGTAGGAGTAGATGTGAAGTTATTATAGTTTAGATAATATGATCCATCTTGACCATCGAGAGTATCAGCGTCGATTCCTTCGACAGTTTTTATATAGTTGGAATCAACGATTGATAATACCTGTGCAGAGTCTACAGTTGATACTCTCGCGTTAATATACGCAGAGTCGATAAGTGCTATGACTTCAGCAGAATCGAGTAATTGATCGAAGTTTAGCTGTCTAGCTCTTACATAAGCAGAGTCGACTAACGCAATCACTTCTGCTGAATCGACTGATATTCCTCTAACTTGATCTGAATCGAGATAATGTGTTTGACGTGCTTGAACATATGCTGCGTCGATTAGATTTATCGCGTCTGCGCTATCGAGAAATGGTGCTTCTGATATACGCGCAAGCACATAAGCAGAATCAACTTTATCTTCAACAAAATTATTGATTGTAACATTAACTGTATTGTTAGAATCATCAAACGCAGCTCCGATATCTGAGTCTACACGGGTCTTTGTATAGTATAAGTTTGTGCCTTCACTAAGATCTGAAGTAGACTTAGCGGCAAAATCAGCATCGAATCCTAAC
>Ga0160423_10001021_pt1 | contig 23216 bp, 16 predicted proteins | sample CRUFie14St8metaG_FD_108191 | JGI IMG/M metagenome (GOLD analysis project Ga0160423, IMG submission 108191) | Marine microbial communities from the Costa Rica Dome - CRUD Field 142mm St8 metaG | ecosystem: Environmental > Aquatic > Marine > Oceanic > Photic zone | place: Costa Rica: the Eastern...
CATCAACCGGCAGCGGGGTTTTTTGCGGAATGTCTGGTGTGCTCATCTCGGCTCCTTAATTTTTCAGTTAGTAGACGTTATGAAAATTTGCGCTCTTCCCACCATGGGAAAAACTCTGGCATATCGCCAGACACTTGGCATGGATAGTTCGCGTCGCGTTTTTCTAGAAACGATTCCACGCCTTCCTTGGCATCCGCAGAACGTCCTCGATAGTAGACGCCGCGTGAGTCGATTTTGTGTGCTTCCATTGGATGGTCCGCGCCTAACATCTTCCACATCATATGACGCACCATGGCAATGGATACGGGCGCGGTGTTGTCGCGAATCTCGGCGGCGATGGCGCGCGCCTCGGCCAGTAAATCCTCAGGATCATGGAGGCTTCTTAACAAGCCACCTTCCATGGCTTCTTGGGCCGGAAACACTTTGCCTGAGTAACACCATTCAAGGGCCTTACTAATGCCCACGACCCGAGGCAGGAAGTAGCTTGAGCATGCCTCTGGCACGATACCGCGCCGCGCAAAGACAAAGCCGAATTTCGCTTGGGTAGAGGCCAGCCGAAGGTCCATCGCCAGAGTCATCGTGACCCCTACGCCCACGGCTGGACCGTTTATCGCCGCAATGATCGGCTTATTGAGTTCGTATAAGCGCAAGGTTAAACGCCCGCCGCCATCCGGATTGATGCCGCTGTTTCGGTCGCCCCTGGCATCGCTATTAAATGTTTTGCCGCCACTTGATAGATCTGCGCCGGCGCAGAATGCGCGCCCAGCGCCAGTAACGATAATGGCTTTAACGTTGTCATCGGCATCCGCTCGATCACAGGCATCAAGTAGTTCCTCCAGCATGGGGGTATTGAACGCGTTGAGCGCCTCAGGCCGGTTCAAGGTGATTGTTAAAATATTGTCTTCAATCTCATACAAAATTGTGGAGTAGCTCACAGTTCCCCCTTTTATGTGGTCATAACTAACGTTCCCATGGTGCCTATGTCGCCCGAATTTTTCTATGATCGTATGCTAAGGCCGAAAAGCTCCATGGATTCTTGCAGCCGAGTAAAGAGCGAAATATGCAGTCCCAACTTTCAGAATCAGAACAAGCCTTTGCCGATCAAGTAGAACAATTTATTGCACAAAACTGGCTGAACATCGCCGAGCCGAGGCGCCGCATGCGCGCTTGGTTAAGTACCGGTGACACTGAGCCACTGCGCAAGCGTTGGTATCACAGTGTGGTGGCAGCAGGATGGTCGGTACCTCATTGGCCCGAAGAGTTTGGGGGTTGTGATTGGTCGCCCCAACAATTGCATATTTGGTTGAGCGCTTGTTTAAAGCATCAGACCCCGGCCGTGTTGACGTTTGCCACAGCTCACGTTGGGCCGCTATTGATTGAGTATGGTGATACCGCCCAGCGTGCCTTGTTGGCGCAAATCGCAGCGTTCGAGGAGACCTGGTGTCTGGGCTGGGCAGAACAGGACTCATTATCAGATCACTTGGGCGTGGCCACGCGCGTCTCGAGAACGCCACGCCAGCTCAGTATTCGCGGTACTAAAACTCGGGTCATAGAGGGGATGCAAGCCCACTGGATGATGTGTATCGCGCGTGCTGAAGACAGCCAGGCGCAGGAACCCTCAGGGTCCGTTGTGCTGCTACCCTTACAGCAGTCGCAGATTACACGTAGCCCCCAAGCCGCCTTGTCCAGCGGTCAGCCCATGGCTGAAATTGTCATAACAGAAGCATTAGCCCCCCCATGGGGCGAATTGCACATCCCTATAAGCGAACTGCATAAGCGTCTATCCGGTATCACTGCGGGCGATCTGTCTGTATCGGTAGATGGCGCTGCGTTAATGCAGCAAGCGCAAGGACTTGCAAATCGATTGCGTGGCGAACCGAATATGGAGCTTGGCTTATTGCGCGATTGCGACGAGCTGGCGATCGAGATTTTAGCTTTGCAGGGCATGGAGCAACGCGCAATTGTCGATTCTGAACTGCCGCCGACGCTATTGCGGCTGCGTGCGCAGACGCTATGGGGCAAATTAAGCGAGTTACAAATTGCCGCTTTCGGGTATTATGCGTTGCCCTTCGTTGATGGCGCACTAGCTGATAATGAGGGGCCGGTCGATAACACTCGGCCACTGGGGGAAATGGACATGACTATGGTCATGCGCCGTATGTTGTCTCCCACCATAGCGACGGAGCTGGGCTTGGATCCTCGTGATTCACTTGCTCAGGACGCGCTTGGTTTGCCGGCGCAAGATCACTAGACATTGCGACTGAGCGATTAAACTAATTTGTAGGTTAAAGAGGTAAGTTGATGGACTTTTCCTTCACAGAAGAACAAACCCTGTTACAAGAAAGCGTCTCGCGTTTTATGCAGAACGACTATGGTTTCGATGCGCGCCAGCAAAATGCGCAATCTGAAGAGGGCTTCAGTACAGCAAACTGGCAAACATTTGCCGAGCTGGGTTGGTTGGGTGTGCCATTTAGCGAGGCGGACGGTGGTTTTGGTGGTGGTGCCATTGAGACTATCTTAATGTCCGAGCAGTTTGGGCGCGGATTGTTGATTGAGCCTTTCCTGGCAACCGTGGTGTTGGCTGGCGGTGCGCTCAAGCACGGTGGTAGCGAAGCGCAAAAAACTCAGTATTTGCCTGGGATTATTGACGGCTCCGTCCACGGTGCATTGGCCTTTGTAGAGCCCCAAGCGCGATTTAATCTCGCGGACATTACAACCACTGCCGTAGCGGATGGCGATGGCTATGTGCTCAACGGTTATAAGGCGGTGGTGTTAAACGGCCCCCAGGCTAACTTCTTGGTAGTGAGCGCTCGAACCTCAGGCGACCAGCGTGACGAAGATGGCATTTCCTTATTCGTAATGGATGCGGCTTCGGCGGGTATATCACGCCGAGACTATCCCACGGTTGACGCATTTCGCGCGTCGGAGATTACCTTCGAAAATGTCAAACTAGGTGCTGACAGCCTGCTGGGTGAGGCTGGCAAGGGTTTAGCGATATTGCAGCAAGCGATAGACGATGGTGTATTGGCAGTTGGTGCCGAAGCCGTAGGATGTATGGAGGTTCTGTATAAGGACACCGTCGAATACTGTAAGCAGCGAGAGCAATTTGGCCAGCCAATTGGCAAGTTTCAGGTCTTACAGCATCGCATGGTCGATATGTTCATGGAGCATGAGCAGTCTAAGTCGCTTATGTTCATGGCCGCGATGCGTATGGCCGAGGGCTATGGCGCGGAGGCGCAAAAAGCTGTGAGCGCATTCAAGGTTCAGGTGGGTAAGTCGGGTAAGTTTGTCGGTCAGAACGCTGTGCAGTTGCACGGAGGAATGGGCATGACTGAAGAACTCAACATCGGCCATTATTTCAAGCGTCTAACGATCATTGATACCTTATTTGGCAACGTAGATTTTCATCTACAGAGATACGGCGCTCTTTAATAGCCATACTCCAGCCGCCTTGCGTTTAGCCGCGTGAGGGGGCTGGCATCCACGCATTGCGCTGGCTGCAATTTGCAGTACCCTTTGTGCTGATAGGTCACAGGAGGGGACTATGGCACGTTGGGAAAGCAATCAACCAAGTATTCCGGATTGGTTCTGGCAAGCGGTGGACACCGAAGCCGAGAGCCGCATGGTGGAGGTTGACGAATGTGATGTTGCCTACCGATTCTATCCCTCCCCGGGAAAGCCAGGCCTTTTACTGATCCACGGCATGAATGCCCACTCGCGGTGGTGGGATTTTATCGCACCCCAATTGCTCGATAAGTTTGCTGTTGCGGCGATGGACCTCACGGGCATGGGCGACTCGGATTATCGCTATAAATATTCTGCGGCGACCTATGCTGACGAAATTGTTGCGGTATTGGATGATGCTGGGTTTGCTGACGACGCGCTAGTTGTTGCCCATAGCTTTGGTGGGTACATGGCCGTGAAGGCAGCGAATATACATCGCGAGCGGTTTCGTGGGCTGGTACTAGTCGATTCAGGCATTCGTCACCCGGACGATCCAATTCCCGACCGACCGTTGATGGGCGGCATGCAGGGTAAGGTCTACCCTGATCGCGAGACCGCGTTAATGCGATTCCGTTTGCAACCGCCGCAGCCCTGCGAAAACGAATACATACTGCAGTACATTGCTCGCAATTCATTGATGCGAGTGGACGGTGGATGGGCGTGGAAATTTGATGAAGACCTGCTCACCACACTGACTGAGGTCGAGCGCCAACCTGAGGATTACACCGACCTTACGGTACCTGTAGGCGTTATTTATGGCGCCGACAGTGAACTTTTTTCACGACGCACTCTGGAATATATGCAGGAGTTGATTCCTCAGGACTTTCCCTATGTGGAAATTCCGCAAGCTCAGCATCATGTCTTTCTAGATCAGCCTTTGGCATTTATCGATTCGTTACACAATATTGTCGACAAACTGTAAAAGCCGCTGATCCACGGGTAGGTAATGATTACCCCGTAGCAGCAAAGGCGGTGACCATTTGATGCCAGCATAAGCGTGTCTGGCTCTAAATTGGACGGTCATGATTCATCTAAGGCGGTTGATTTAAGTCAGAATTTTGTCTTATTAGGGTCGAAAGACTTTTGTGTATTTTTCGGCAGATTTGTCACCAAAAGTATCTTTTGTGCATTTGGGTAACACAAAAAACACCGCATTTCAGTCCCCGAAGATATTTTGTCAACTAACAGTTGACGCTCTGAACACCAATTGTTAGAAGTTGTGGTGGAAGGGGTTAGTTTCCGATTGCGGTAATTTAATCACCTGTTGGATCAGCGGTTTTGTGGAGGAATCGCTGTCCATTGAAAAGAGGCTAAACGAGAGGGTTCTGGGACAAAACCGTTCCAGCGACCAATCGGGAAGAAATAGGGGAACAAAGTGAGAAAATCCAAAATGCTGTTAGCGAGCGCATTGCTCGCAATCGCGCCTGGTTCGCAGGTGATTGCTGCGGAAGAGGACGCAGCAATCGAAGAAGTGGTTGTCACGGGTTCTTATCTGAAGCGTAGCGCGGCCGATTCGCCGTCGCCGCTTTCGGTAGTGACCTCAGCTGACATTGAAGATATTGGTGCCGCGGACGCGGCGGAAGTGATCGCATCGATGCCTTGGAACTCAGGCTCGCAAACTCGTGCGGCGACTTTCCAGGGCGAGGGCGCTGATGGGCGTATGAGCATGAACTTGCGCAACCTAGGTAATGGCGCGACGTTGCCGCTAGTAAACGGCCGACGCCAGGTTCCATCTTGGTACAATGGTCGTGGTAACGCGTCGACCAATATCAACGCATTGGTGCCAACCATCGCGATTGAACGAATTGAGGTAGTAAAGGATGGTGCCTCAGCGTTGTACGGCTCTGATGCGGTTGCGGGTGTTGTTAACTTCATCACCAAGCGTGATTTTGAAGGTCTAGACTTCACCTACCAATACACTTCGGATCAAAATACCGGCGAAGGCGATACGGGCACACTCAGCATGATTTGGGGTGTTCAGGGCGATCGCGGTGGAATTATCGCCGCTGCGTCGACTATGGATCGTGCGGAAATCAACGTCGCGGATGACTATGAGCGATTTGGCGGCAGTACTCTGTCCTCAACTGGTCAACCTGGGCGTTTATTGCCTATCGCGGGTCAGACGATTACGTGGGCGGCCCACGGTCTTAATCCGGGTCAACAGGTTGGTGCGAATGGTGAAACATCGCTAAACAATCTGCCACGGGCAGCCGATGGTTCTAGCTATGGTCAGGCGGATGTTAACTGTGAGGACGCAGCGGCGTTTACTCGAGGTAACGGTGGTGCGCTTGCTAACTTTGCAAATCGCTGTGTCTACGACTACGGCTCGTTCTTCTCCATTCAAGCTGCTGAGAAACTGCAGAATATGTTTGTCGCGGGTCACTATGATGTGACTGATACGCTTACGGCTACCTTCGAATTCGCTTCGAATAGCTCTGAGTTCAATCGCTTGAATTCTTTGAACCCGAATGCGCCTGCATTGACGATTCCTACCGGCACTAGCTACATCGATGCCAACGGTGACGTGCAGTTTGCGCCTAACCCAGGCAGTGTAGAAGATGCATACCGACGAGGTATTGAGCCTGTCAACTACGCTAACCTAACCCGTCTGCAAGGCTACACTGCAGAACAGAATGGCACCGCGATTCGTCCGATTAAAACCTTCACAGACGTTAATCGTAGTGACCAACGTCTTGCTATTGGTTTGGAATGGGATGTGGAAGTTGCTGGTAACCCATGGGTGGTAACTGCGAATATCACGGCTAGTGATCACAGCTCTCAGGTCGCTCAGGTCCAAGATACTCTCTCGACGCATATGGAACTCGCGTTGAACGGTTACGGTGGACCAAACTGTGATCTGGTAAATGGCGTTCCCGGAGACGGTAATACTTCTTACGCGGCTTCTGGCGGCGATTTCGGAGCAGGGTCTTGTTACTTCTTTAACCCGTTTGGTAACAGTGCATGGGAGCGTGATGGCACCCAAGGCTTCTCAAATGGCGAGTTAACTAACCCACCAGAACTTTATGAGTGGCTGATCGGGCGTGCGAGTAGCGACAGTGACTTTGGTCAACGCGTAATTGATGTCGTCGCAGCAGGGGATTTATTCGATACGGCTTCAGGCCCAGTAGGTTTGGCTGTTGGTGTACAGCGACGTATTGATACTGGCCAGGTCGTTGTTGACTCATCTCTAACTTCAGACAACCTCGACTTCGTTTTTGGTGCTGACGATTGGAAGGGCACCCTTACAACCACAGCAGCGTTTGCCGAGGCCGCAATCCCAGTTGGTGATTTGATCGAAGTTAACATTGCCACCCGCTACGAAGAGTTCGACGAAATCGGCGAAGACTCTGTGGATTCAAAAATCTCAGTAATCTTCCGCCCGACTGATTCGTTAACCTTGCGCGCGTCTGGCGGTAGTTCTTTCCGTGCACCTTCGTTGCAGCAATCTTTTGGTGCGCTGACCACGGTAGCCAACCAGGCTGACCTTGTTGGTGGTACGACGTTTAAGCCATCGATTACCAAGGGTAATCCAGATCTTAAGCCAGAATCTGCTGACAACATTAACTTCGGATTGTCGTGGATTCCACAGGAAGGTCTGCTAGAAGGCTTGTCTGTTGATGTCGACTACTATCAGTACGAGTACGTTGACATCCTGACACGTGAAAACAGTGCGGGGCTGCTTGCGGCAGATAATGCAATCATTCAAGCATATGCTGACGCAAATGGGGTAAGCCTCGCGGACGCGGCTGCAGCGTCAGCGCGTAATCATGATCAGGTTATCCGAAACTCATCTGGCATCTTGTTGCGATTGTTGCCGAACTTCTCCAACGCAGATTCTGCTGAGGTGAGTGGCGTAGACGTAACCTCTTCCTACAGCTTCGATAATAACTGGGGTAACTGGCGCGTAGGTCTGCAGGCTGCATGGATCGGCACCTACGATGTTAAGGTGGGCTCAACCACATTTGATGCAGTTGGTTCTTACAACTTTACGACACCTGTTGCTCGTCCGTTGCCTGAGTGGAAGGTCAATGGCACCGTCTCCTGGAGCATGGACAACCACCGAGTCTTCATGTTGGCGCGCTACATCGATGAAGTCGATGAAGATATCCCTGCCGGTACGGCTGGGTTCTTCAAGGCGGTAACAGCTATTGCTGGTAACCAGTCTACGGCCGATCAAATGGCCGATGGCAAGATCGACAGCATGCTGACCGTTGATTTGCAGTACAACTACTCCTTCGGCGAAGTTGCTTTCCTAAGCGACTCCAACGTAACGGTGGGTCTGCAAAACATCTTTGATGAGGTTGCACCGGTTGTATCGTATGTAACTGCATACGATCCCACGTTGCATGATGGACGTGGACGACTATTTTTCTTGAGAGTGGGTGGTTCGCTCTAAAGAAAATTTTCGACAAAGCCCCCTCGAGTCGAGGGGGCTTTTTTTTGGGTTGAATTAGGCGCTATGCAAGTTAGGCTCGCCTAGCGTTTGATTTGTCACCTATCAAGAAGTTCGGGTAAGTTATTTCACAAGACGTTGAAACCCACCTAAACTGCAATTTCTACAACCGGCTAGGTAAAACCATGAAGCTGCATTCTTTTCTGGTCTCGTTGGCACTTTCAGTCAGCGCAAATAGTTATGCGGAGCAAACATCCCAATGTTCGCAAATCGTTGACAGAGCCGAGCGACTGGAGTGTTTCGATCGCGAATTTCCCAATGACATTGAGCCATCGACAAAGCCGCAACCCTCGGCAAAGGCATCGCAATCCACCGCAGTGCGCGCTGCAGAGCCGGTGAATAACGTGATCGTTGCCGACGAGTCCAAGCAAGAAGCCAAGAAAAAATTGTCCCTTGGGGGTTTGTTTGATTGGAAGAGCCAGCCAGAGGTTGAGACTGAGATCTTGGCGATTCGATCCGGATCCAAGCAGCGCATGATATTTCGGTTAGCCAACGGCCAAATCTGGATGCAGTCTACTCCTAGGACATTGCCCTTTAAGAGCGGTGACAAAGTAACCATTAAGAGCGGTCGGATAGGTGGGTACATCATGCGTTCTGCAAGCGGAACCAGTTCTCGCGTTAAGCTTATTGAGGGGTGATGTAGCCCGGCCCAGTGCGCTGCCGTCTCGGTCAGCAGATGCGCTACCTTTTTCATTCAGAGGGAAGTTGCCGGCTCTAATGCGATTGCTCTTAGGGGATTCCGGCCCCCACCCAACGTTGCGCCGAAGCAGCGACTTGATATAAAGGCTTCACCAAAGCGAGCGAGCCGCAGAAGGTTCGACCTCCCCGCTTCTTCTATAAAGTCATTTGCCTAGACTGATTCCTAACGCCACATTTGAGCAAAAGCCTCGGACTGCGGGTCCGAGGCTTTTATTTTTCTACCTTGGTTTCGGGACTAGCTGTAAACGTAAGGTGGCGTGTGCCTCGATTTGTTTGCGCGAAAACAGCATTGGTAAATCGCTATCGTTGGCCCAATTTTCCAACAAATTATCGTAGAACTTAGATCTGGGATCGCCAGACTGCCCTGGTGCATTGGTCATGCGTGCCGCATCCCAATTTCCTACATCGACAACCATGCGAAATGAGGCGCCGCTGCGTACTAGAAAATCTTTTGCCCGGAAGCCAGTGTTGTTCGTTGTATTACTGCTGCCACCACGTCCGTGCTCCGTCATCGTTAATGTCCTGCGGACATCGTCTGATACAAGGTTCAGCAGTGGGTGATGAAATTCAGTCCGGTGTAAGTCACCCCAGCGCCATTGCTTAGGATTATTGCCGAGCAGTTGTTGGGTTTCTGCCCAAGCTTTCGGTAGCGTTGCGTAGGCCTGTTGTTTGCCTTGTGGGGTAGTTAACAGACTGAGTGCGGTGAGGGTATCGAGGCTCGGCGCCGTTTGGGTGTCAATGCCATCATCGATTAACCGCATTAATGCTGGCTCTAGGTGACGGTGGTACCAGACATTCCATAACGCTGCAGCAGCTGAATCTCGGTCTAAAACAGCGTTCCATCCTGCGAGTAAGGCGCCGCCCTGGGGCACTTCTGTACCAAGCTCCGGTAAGCCCAGCAAAATTTCTCTGGCGAAAATCGAGTGATAGTCGCGCTGCAAATCGGTGGAGTCTTGCAGGCTGTGTTGATCTTGGCGCTCTAAGACTTCCCACAGTCGCTTGTAGCGCCATGGCGCGGACCATTCAAATCCGACCCGAAATTTATCAATAGGATAGTCTTCTGGCAGGCTCATTGCGTTTGCTGTGCCGCTAAAACCGCGTTTTGGATTATATTCCTCGGGCAGCACATCCATATCGAAGTACCCGTCCCACTCATAACTGCCGTCGCCGGGCACGGGTAATAGACCATCCCAATTGTCGCGCTTAGGAAAACGCCCGGCCGGTTTGTAGCCAATATTGCCGTCAATGTCGGCATAGACCTGATTCTCGGCAGGCGCTCCCCATCGATTCAGGGCGCCCACGAAAGTGCGGAAGTTCTGTGCACGCATGTACTCGATGCTGCCGAAATATGGGGCCATGCCGGGTTCCAACCAAGCCGCGCGGACCGCAAAAAAATGTTTTTCAGTTGTGGCCACTACTGGGCCGTGACGGGTGAACTGTAAGTCCACCGTGCGAGCGTGCTCGCCGTTTATATTGATGGTCTCCTGCACCGTCTGCAGCGGCTCTTGCCGCCCTTGATAGACGTAGCCGGAACCCCTGCGCTCGTAAATGTATAGATCTTCCTGATCAATGGGGAAGATCGTTAAACCAAACGCTATCCTTTCATTGTGGCCAATTGAAATGCCCGGTAGCGCCGGTTCGCCTGCGCCAATAACGTTTATACCTGGAGCATTCAGATGGGCGATATAGCGTAGTGAGGGCACTGCATGGCCACGATGGGGGTCATCTGCCAGTATGGGTCGGCCCGTGGCGGTGCGCTCGCCACTTACCACCCAATTGTTGCTTCCCATGTCACCTCGGTAGTCTTGATATGCCGTGGTTGCAATGGCGTCTCGTTCATTAGAGCGGTCGTCCACGGCGGCAGCAAAGTCCACGGGACTCTTTGCCAAGAAATAGAGATCTAATACGTCATTGGGAATAGCACAGGGGTCTAACCCGTCGGGTATTTCAGTTACCCAGCTTGGCTCGAGTACTTTCCAACTTGCGGCGAGGTCTAATTTGTCTTGGCAGGCGAGCCGTGCACGCCAGACTTCGGTCGCAACGTTGCGCCATAAGCCGTTACTGCGTATGCGTACCACATCTTCAGCAGCCCATTTTGCCGGCGCATATCCTAGCAGCGTGAACTCTGGGGGCAGCAGATTGGCATGTTTTTCGGTTAGATCGATATAGGCGTTAATTCCAGCTGTAAAGGCTTCAGTGATTTTCTTTGCATCATTGCCATAAGCCAGCCACTCGCTGTACATATCGCCCCGATACAGGAATAGGCGAGCTGCCCGATCTTGATTAACATAGGCAGATCCAAGTACCTCTGACAGACGACCGAGTCCGCGTCGGCGCCAGGTGTCAATCTGCCAAAGCCGGTCTCGAGCTGCGTTAAAACCCTGAACAAAAAAAGCGTCATAGTGGTCATTAGCATAGATGTGTGGCACGCCCCATTGGTCCACGATAATTTCTGCAGGTTTGGTCAATCCCGCCACGGTATACCGAGCGTCCTGATCAATTTTTGCTGTTGCAGCATGGGTGTATGCGCTGATCACTAGTGCGCTAATAAAAACGACTATTCGCATAGTAGTGCTCCTCAATTGCGGTTCTTGTCTCCGCCGATGATTATTCCATGAAAAACGCTGGCGCAAAAAAAACCCCGCATCGCGGGGTTTTTTACAGCTTTAAAAGCTAAGGCTAGTCCCAGGTCAGTGCACCACCGGTTTGATAATCGGTAACGCGGGTTTCGAAAAAGTTCTTTTCCTTTTTCAGGTCCATAATTTCGGACATCCATGGGAATGGATTCTTTGCTCCGGGAAACTGCTCTGATAGACCAATTTGCGCTAATCGGCGATTAGCAATGAACTGCAAGTATTCTTCCATCATGTTGGCGTTCATGCCGAGGACGCCTCTGGGCATGGTGTCTCGTGCGTAGGCAATTTCCAGCTCTGTGCCTTCCAGCACCATTGCGCGCGCCCATTCTTGCATATCTGTTTGCCACAGCTGGGGGTTTTCCAGCTTGATCTGGTTGATCACATCAATGCCGAAGTTAACGTGCATGGACTCATCGCGCAGTATGTACTGGAACTGTTCTGAGGTACCGGTCATTTTGTTGCGACGGCCCATAGACAGAATTTGGGTAAATCCGCAGTAGAAGAAGATGCCTTCTAATACACAGTAGTAGGCGATCAGGTTCTTCAGTAACGCTTTGTCTGTTTCTAACGTTCCGGTGTTGAAGGTTGGATCGTTTATTTCTTGGGTGTATTTCAATGCCCAAGACGCTTTCTTAGCGACAGCAGGCACTTCGTGATACATGTTAAAGATTTCGCCTTCATCCATGCCCAACGACTCAATACAGTATTGATACGCATGGGTATGGATTGCTTCTTCAAATGCCTGGCGTAGCAAATACTGGCGGCACTCTGGATTAGTAATTAGGCGATAAATTGCCAGCACTAGATTATTTGCAACCAGTGAATCAGCGGTGGAAAAGAATCCGAGGCTGCGTTTTACGATCGTTCGTTCATCGTCACTGAGTCCGTCTTCAGATTTCCACAGCGCAATGTCTGCGGTCATATTTACTTCTTGGGGCATCCAGTGGTTGGCACAACCATCGAGGTACTTTTGCCATGCCCACTCGTATTTAAAGGGCACGAGCTGGTTCAGGTCCGCCCGGCAGTTGATCATGGCTTTTTGATCAACGGTGACACGCTCACGGCTTTCGTTGCCTGCAAACTCAGCAGATGCTGCTACCGGCGCTTCAGGAGCGGGTTCGCTAGCGACTACCGTGGGAGTTACCACCGGGGCTGGTTCCACGGATTCCATAACTTGGGGCGCCTCCGGCGCAACAGGCGCTGCTACTTGAGGTGGTGTAGCCGGCTGTTCGGACTTGTTGAGTGTTTGCAATGCCGCGTCATTAACGACGGCCGCTTCTTCTGCATTGTTTTCGTAATCATCCCAACTCAGCATGATTTAACTCCTAAACGATATTACTGGCATGCTTCACAATCTGGATCATCCAGAGAGCAAGCCATGGGTACTGGGGCTGCGTCGCCTAGCTCCAGATCTGCACCACTTACTGGTTCAACTACCGGTGGTGTAGGTTCTGGCGCAGCTGCTTCGGCGGCGACACTTGGTGTTGTGGTTTGTGAGGAGACCGCATTCAACGTGCCGCGGTCCAGTGTGGACTTCTCCGTGCTGGTAGCGCTTAAGGCACGCAAGTAATAGGTTGTTTTCAGGCCGCGTAACCACGCCATGCGATAGGTGATGTCGAGTTTTTTGCCCGACGCCCCAGCGATGTACAGATTTAGTGACTGTGCCTGATCAATCCATTTTTGCCGCCGGCTGGCTGCGTCTACGAGCCAGCGGGGTTCGACTTCAAATGCGGTCGCATATTTTTCCTTCAGTTCTTGAGGGATCCGCTCGATGGCTTGCATGCTGCCGTCGTAGTACTTCAGGTCATTAACCATGACCTTGTCCCATAAACCGAGACTCTTTAGATCGCGCACCATGTAGGGGTTCACCACGGTGAATTCACCCGACAGATTCGATTTGACGTAAAGATTTTGGTACGTCGGTTCAATGGACTGGGATACTCCTGTGATATTGGCAATGGTTGCCGTTGGTGCAATCGCCATAACGTTGGAATTACGCATACCGTTGATTTGCACCTTGCTGCGCAACGCACTCCAATCCAATTTGCTGGATAAATCGACTTCTAAGAAGCCTTCGCCTCGTTCTGCTTGCAGTAATTTCAGCGAGTCTATGGGCAAAATGCCGCGGCTCCACAACGAGCCTGCAAAGCTTGCATAAGCACCACGCTCTTTAGCTAGGTTGCTTGATGCGTCAATGGCGTAATAGCTGATCGCCTCCATTGAAGTATCCGCAAATTCTACTGCGGCGTCAGAACCATAAGCTAAACCTAGCTTGTACAAGGCATCTTGGAAGCCCATAAGGCCCAAGCCTACAGGTCGGTGACGCATGTTTGAGGTGCGTGCCTGATCAACCGAGTAGTAGTTAATGTCGATAACATTATCGAGCATGCGTACCGCAGTGCGCGTGGTCTGTTCTAGTTTGTTGAGATTCAGTTCGCCGTTCTCGATGTGTTGTACTAGGTTGATTGAACCTAGGTTACATACAGCAATTTCGTCTGCCGACGTATTCAGTGTGATCTCAGTACATAGGTTGGACGAGTGCACTACGCCAGTGTGTTGTTGGGGCGAACGCACGTTGCAGGTGTCTTTGAAGGTAATCCACGGATGCCCTGTCTCAAACAACATAGACAGCATCTTGCGCCAGAGGTCGGCCGCTTTGATGCGTTTAAATAGTTTCAACTCGCCATTACGGGTTTGCTCTTCGTAGGCCAAGTAGCGTTGCTCAAAGGCCTTACCGTACAGGTCATGCAAATCTGGTGCGTCAGCGGGCGACAGTAATGTCCATTCGCCGTCTTCTGTAACCCGTTTCATGAATAAATCCGGGATCCAGTTTGCTGTGTTCATGTCGTGGGTGCGACGACGGTCATCGCCGGTATTTTTACGCAGTTCTAGGAACTCTTCGATGTCTAGGTGCCAGGATTCTAGATAAGCACAAACTGCGCCCTTACGCTTACCACCCTGATTGACTGCGACCGCGGTATCGTTGACAACTTTAAGGAAGGGCACGACACCCTGAGACTTACCATTGGTACCCTTAATATAAGTACCCAGTGCGCGCACTGGCGTCCAGTCATTACCCAAGCCACCGGCCCATTTGGACAACATGGCATTGTCTTGGATTGCACCATAAATGCCATGTAGGTCGTCGGGTACCGTGGTTAAGAAGCATGAAGACAATTGCGGGCGCAACGTACCGGCGTTAAATAACGTTGGTGTCGAGCTCATATAGTCGAATGAACTGAGTAGATTGTAGAACTCTATGGCGCGCGCGCAGGGGTCGTCTTCTTCTGCTGCCAGCCCCATAGCTACTCGCATAAAGAACACCTGTGGCAGTTCAATGCGGACATCATTGGAGTGGATGAAGTAACGGTCGTATAACGTTTGCAGACCCAAATAGGTAAATAGATGGTCGCGCTCCGGCAGCAGTGCTGCGCCCAAACGATCTAAATCGAAGTCGGCAAGCTGTGGCGCCAATAATTCCAGTTCAATACCCCGGGCAATAAATTGCTTCAACGCTTGGGGATAAACCGTTGTCATTTGTCCTTGGGTTGCGCTCTGTTGGGCGCCACTGCCGTCCACGTTGAGGAACGTCAGCGCTTCGGTGCGCAGTTCGTCTAATAACAATCTAGCACTTACATAGGTGTAGTTTGGCTCTTCTTCAACCAAGGTTCGCGCTGTAATCAACACGGAGGTAGCTACATCTGCAGCGGAGATGCCATCGTACATGTTGTTCAAAGATTCACTGATGATGCGCTCTGCATCAACGTCGCTTAAACCTTCACAGGCTTCAGTAACAATCGTGCGGATCCGGGCCACATCTAAGGGTGCTGTGCTGCCGTCGTTGAGGACCACAGATATGCCAGCAAATTTTTCATCTGTGGGCTTCGTTTGTGCCACTGGCCCGCGCTCTTGGGCCCGTTGTTCTCGATATAAGACGTAAGAACGCGCGACTTTGTGTTCGCCCGAGCGCATTAACGCCAGTTCTACCTGATCTTGAATTTCTTCAATATGCAGGGTGCCGCCAGACGGCAAACGTCGCTTGAACGTGTTGGTCATTTGGTCAGCAAGGTTCACAACCAGTTCGCGTATACGCGGTGACGCTGCTGCAGTACCGCCTTCTACCGCTAAGAATGCCTTGGTCATGGCGACCGCAATTTTATCTTGGGTATAAGGAACCACCGTGCCATTACGTTTGATGATTTTAAGTTGCCCTGGTGCGGTGGCTGTCAGTGATGGTGACAGCGGCGGGGCTTCTGCTTGTTGATTTTGAGCGGTGGGTTGGGGTGTTAGGCCGGTCTGCGTTTCCATTTGCATCGGTATAAATTCTCTCTCTTAAGTGCTTGCGGTATTTGACCGTTCACACACTCCCTAGTTTTAGTTGTTTAATTTCGGTGATGTTTTTTTGTTCGCTTTCTTGTGGTGGTTACATGCGTCCAATAACACTGCAGAGCCACTTTAGTTTGACTCAGTCAAAGTTTAAAAACCCTACATATAGGGTTTCTAAGAGCCAGACCCACAAGATAATGGGTTACCAAATCCTTTGCAAGAAAAAGTCTGTGGATAACCTGTTTACAGCTTTGGGTAAGTTTGTGACTAAGGTATGAGCAAGTCGAAAAACTGCCAGAACGCTGTTTTTACGCCTTTTTTTCTAGTTTTTTGCGCCTCTAAACAGCTTTAGACCCGTTGCAGACAATCCTTTAGCATTAACCCCGCGATTCACCGATGTCGGCAAAAGGGGACAATTTTTTGAATTACATCATGGCTCTTGATCAGGGCACCTCCAGCAGTCGCGCGATTATTTATGACGCTGCTGGTGAGGTGGTCACGGTCGCGCAAATGGACATTGACCTGTTTTTCCCGGCCGATGGATGGGTAGAACAAGAGCCTGAGCAGCTTTGGCAGTCCATACTCACCGTAGGTCGGCAAGCTATTGCACAGTCTGGGCTGGCAGCTGATGCAATCAAAGCAATAGGCATTACCAACCAGCGCGAGACAACGTTGTTATGGGAGCGTGCAACGGGTAACTGCGTACACAATGCCTTGGTATGGCAGGATCGGCGTACGGCACCTCAGTGCCAGCAGATGGCCGCAGAGGCTTTCGCTGACGGTAAACCGGTTGCCCAGTCGATTAGCGATATTACCGGCCTCATCATCGATCCGTACTTTTCCAGCACCAAACTGGGCTGGCTACTTGATAACGTTGCCGGCGCTCGCGCTGCAGCCCAAGACGGACAACTGTGTTTTGGCACGGTAGACAGCTTCTTGCTGTGGAAATTGAGCAAAGGCCAGCGTCATGTCACTGACGCGACCAATGCAAGTCGAACTCAGTTATTTGATATCAACGCTCAGGTTTGGAGCGAGGAACTGTTGGCTTACTTTGATATCCCTCGGGTGATCTTACCCGAGGTTATGGACAGTGCTGCGCATTTTGCGGTGGCTGACGCGGAATGGTTCGGCGCGCCAATCCCGATAACCGGTGTGGCGGGCGATCAGCAAGCTGCATTAATTGGCCAAGCCTGCTTTAGCGCCGGAATGTCCAAGAGCACTTACGGTACGGGTTGCTTCGCCATGACCAATACCGGTGCCGAGCGGCCGCACTCGAAGCAGCGCTTACTGACTACCGTGGCCTATCGCATTGCTGGGCAAACCTGTTACGCCTTGGAGGGCAGTATTTTTGTCGCCGGTGTAGCGATTAAGTGGCTGCGCGACCAACTCAGTTTGATCGACGACGCGGCTGAAACTCAGGCCGCCTTTGAGCGTTGTCAGGGCGACAGCAATGGTGTTGTTGTAGTTCCAGCCTTTACCGGCTTAGGTGCCCCCCATTGGCAACCGGACGTGCGCGGATTAATTACCGGCTTAACCCTCGACAGCAGTCGTGATCATGTCATTACGGCCACATTACAAAGTGTGGTGTTGCAAACAGCCGAATTGCTGCGGGCCATGGCGGGTGACGGTGCTGCGGTAAAAACTCTGCGAGTAGATGGCGGTATGGTGGTCAATGATGCTCTGTGTCAATTCCTGGCGGATATTTTAGACGTTCAGGTGCAACGCCCGCAGGATGTCGAGACCACGGCTAAGGGTGCGGCGGTATTGGCGGCCCTAGGCAGCGGTCAACTCGCAGATCTCCAAGACGCTGCGAGTGCTTGGCAACTGGACCAAACCTTTACTGCCCAGATGCCCGCGGAAACCCGCCAGCAGTTGTTGGACAACTATGCCCGAGCCGTGACCCAAGCTCTGGCTGGCTAGGGTAGTGTTGGGTTAGCGCCGTTGTGACCGAGGAGTAGAAACTCGACCAACGCCTTTTGGCTGTGCAGGCGGTTGCCGGCTTCTTGCCATACAACCGAGCGCGGATCATCGAGTAGTGTGGCACTGACTTCCTCGCCACGGTGTGCGGGCAGACAGTGCATGAATAGGACATCGGATTTGGCCTTATCCAGTAGCGCCTCGTTGACCTGATAGGGTTCGAATATTTCTCTGCGCTGGGCCTCTTGCCCCTCATGTCCCATGGACGACCATACGTCGGTAACCACTAGATCGGCATCAGCTACCGCTTCGCTAGCAGTCTGCACCCGCTGTGCATTATGGCCGCTGGCGAGAATTTCGGCGTTAGGTTGATGGGCGTCTGGGCATGCGATACGCAGCTCGAAGTCCCATTGAGTGGACGCGTTAATATACGAGTGGCACATATTGTAGCCGTCGCCAAGGAACGCGACGCGCTTACCCTTGATCGAGCCGCGCAGTTCTTCGAAGGTCTGTACATCGGCCAGCAGTTGGCATGGATGCAGGAGTGAACTCATGGCATTTATAACCGGGATGCTGGCGTAGTCGGCCAGAGTTTGCATATCACTTTGCTCAAGGGTCCGGATCATGACGATGTCGACCATTTCCGACAGTACCCGAGCAAGATCTTCTATCGGTTCGCCGCGGCCCATTTGGCTGTCCTTGGTGCTCAAGAACACAGCATGTGCGCCCAGCTGTGCCAAGCCTGCTTCAAAGGCTAAGCGCGTACGGGTGCTGCTCAGCTGCATAATGACGGCTGCTGTGCGACCGACCAGTGGTTGATAAACGTCACCGCGTGCATGCATTTTCCTGAACGTCTTGGCGCGCTCAATAAGGCTGCCTAGTTCGTCCTTGGAAAAGTCCAATAACGATAAAAAATCCCGCTTTGACATAGTCACAGGTCCTCGAGTTAGGAATGGGAAATTCAGCGGTTAAGCAGCGTGGCGAGTTTGCTCACCAATTCGTCAGCTTCTTCATTGCTTAAGTTAAGTGGTGGTAGCAGGCGCACGATATTGCCCTGGGTGACATTGATCAGCAGACCATCTTCGAGTGCGTCGCTGACCAGCGAGGGTGCATCATTATTCAGCTCGACGGCAATCATCATGCCCAAACCGCGAACCTCTGTGACCGAATTATTGCCAGCCAAGGCTGTTCGAAGACCATCAACAATGCGCTGACCCTGAAGTTTGGCCTGGCCGCAGATGTCTTCTTCTTCGATGACGTCCAGTACTGCATGAGCCGCCGCGCAAGCCAATGGGTTACCACCAAAGGTAGAGCCGTGATTGCCGGGCACAAATAGCTCTGCTGCCTCACCTCGGGCTAGGCATGCGCCAATGGGTACGCCATTTCCTAGGCCCTTGGCAGTGGTCACAATATCCGGGAGGCAATTGCTGTGCTGATAAGCGAAGTATTCACCGGTTCTGGCATTACCCGTTTGAACTTCGTCCAGCATCAACAGCCAGCCTTGTTGATCGCAAATTTTACGTAGCGCCGGCAGGTAGCCGTTGTCAGGAATATGTATCCCGCCTTCGCCAAGAATGGGTTCGACTAACACTGCCACCACGCCCGGATTATTGTCAGCAATGGCCTGTATCGCTCCGATATCGTCGAACGGGGCACGTACAAAGCCACCAAGCAGGGGCTCAAAGCCCGCATGTACTTTGCGGTTACCGGTGGCTGTGAGTGTCGCCATGGTGCGCCCATGGAAACTGCCCTCGACCACCACCACCGACGGTGTGAGGTTGCCTGCTCGATTACCTTTTAAGCGCGCCAGCTTGATTGCGGCTTCGTTAGCTTCCGCGCCTGAATTACAGAAGAACGCGTTATCCATACCAGACAGTGCGCACAGGCGCTCTGCCAGTCGGGTTTGGTGTGGGATGTCATACAGATTAGACGTATGCACTAAGGTCTGACCTTGCTCACTCAGTGCTTGGGCCACTTTCGGGTGGGCATGACCAAGGCCGCATACGGCGATGCCGGTCAGGGCGTCTAGATACTGATTGCCCTTATCATCTTGCAGGTAAGCGCCGTTGCCTTTGACGAAGGAAACAGGAAGACGCCCATAGGTGTTCATTACGTTGCTCATGGCCATATGCAAGATGTGCGATTTGCGCGGGTCTTAAAATGACAACAGGCCGCTTAAGCCGCCTGTCCAAGGGCGAAACACTACTAAAGCACGGGTTAATCTTCAAGTCACGTTGAGCGCGGGTTAATTGCTCAAGGCTTTGTTTAAACGCTCTAGACCCTGGTTCAGCATGGCGTCGGGACAGGCAAAGTTGAAACGTATGTAGTCCGGATGACCAAACTGGGCACCGTCGGAAATGCCCAAGCCGTGGGATTCGAAATGCGCTTCGACGTCGTTTAATCCCAGATCAGCGATGTTGATCCATGCCAGATAGGTGGCTTCGACCTTGGTCATCCGAGTCCCTGCTACTGCGGCTAACTTCGCCGCATTAGCACGCAATTGCCCTAATAATTGATTTAGCCAGTCGCTTCGATCATTGAAGGCGGCTTCGGAAGCGACCAAATTCAATGGGCCGATACCGGGTACCAAGCCCGCTTCCTGAGCCTGAAATTGTGCGCGCAAGTCGGCGTCCGGTATTACTGCAGCTGCGCAGCCCAAGCCCGGGATGTTGTAGGTTTTTGTCGCGGCGAACAGGCTAATGGTGCGGTGGGCGATATCAGGTAGCCATTGGGCGACCGGGAGATGCTGAGATTCCTCGGCTAAAACGATATTGCAGTGGATTTCATCGCTGACCAAGATTAGATCGTTGCGCTGGATAAAATCAGCTAAAGCTTGCAACTCGGCAAGGGTGTAGGCACGACCGGTGGGGTTCTGTGGATTCGCAATCGACACCATCTTGACCCCATCGATTAGGGTTTGCATGCGATCGAGGTCCATTTGCCAACGCCCTCGGTCCAGTAGCAGCGGCACTCTCACATCTTGGCGCTGGACGTTGTCGGCGATCTCTAGAAATGGGTAGTAGACAGGTGTGGGAATCATCACTTTTTCTTCGAGTCCGAGACAACGGGCGGCCATATTCATTCCCGGCACAACCCCAGGAAGCCATACCACCCACTCTTCCGGGATCGACCATTGATAATGGTACTGTAGCCATCCCTGAAAGGCCTCTGTGAGGGCGGCCGGCGGTTTGGTGTAGCCGATAATTGGGTGATCCAGTCGAGCGTATAGGGCATCGCGGATAAAGTCGGGCACGGCAAAATCCATATCGGCGATCCAGAAGGGTAGGATGTCGCGCCCGTGATATTTGTCCCACTTCGTGCTGTGGCTGTTGCGACGATCAATCTGTTGGTCAAAGTCGTTCATGGTCTACTGGCGTCAACGAGTTGATGGTAGATAATAGTCCGCTAGCGCTCGTCATGACTATGACCGGCTGCAACGACAGGGTAGACTTTTACACAGCTAAGACAGTGATCACGCCAGAACAGTATAGGAACTACGCATGTCTGAAGAAGTCATCGATACCATCAAACAACAGATTTCCGAAAACCCGATTATTTTGTATATGAAGGGTTCACCCCAGGCGCCACAGTGTGGGTTTTCTGCGCAAACTGTGCAGTGCATGGTGGCTTGTGGGCAACGTTTTGCCTATGTCGATATCCTTAGCAATCCTGAAATACGCGCGGCGATGCCTGGCTATGCTGAATGGCCGACGTTTCCCCAGCTCTGGGTTGAAGGCGAACTTGTCGGCGGTTGTGACATCGTCACGGAGATGTTCGAGTCCGGTGAGCTTGAGACATTGCTCACGGATACTGCAGCGAAGCACGAAGCGCCGGAGTAGTCCCGTAGACGATTCCACATAATCGTGGATAAGGCGGGATTCGGTATGGATGGTAGGTAGAGAGGTTTGCCCTTATGACCGCCTTTGGTACGGTTTTTACTGATGAGATGATAATTAGCTGGAATGACGGCAACGGCTGGAGTGCGCCAGAATTTGTGCCCAGCGATAGCCTTAACCTTCATCCAGCGGCTCACGTGCTGCATTACTCCAGCACCTGTTTTGAGGGGCTAAAAGCCTTTCGTCACCCGGACGGCAGCGTCAAGATTTTTCGTCTGGACCAAAATATCAAACGTTTTGTCCAAAGTTCCGATTTCCTTTACCTGCCAGCTATTGATGCCGTGTTAACGGAACAAATGATAGTCGATGCGGTAGCAAAATTTGCTGATCAGGTACCAGCGGCTCCAGGGTCTTTATATATTCGTCCTACCCATATGGGCACAGACCCTGCAGTGGGTAATGCGGCTGAACCTTCAGCCACTTCTGTGCAGTTCATTTTGCTGTCACCGGTGGGTAACTATTTTTCAGGTGGGGATGAAATTGCCCTGCGGGTATTGCTCAACGAAGATGGTACGCGCTGTTCGTCGCATATGGGTATGGTGAAGAGTGGCGGTAATTATGCCAGTGCCTTAGGCCCAATAATGCAGGCTAAAAAAACGCTTAATGCAGACCAGGTGCTGTTTTGCCCAAACGGGGATGTGCAGGAAACAGGTGCCGCCAACTTTATTTTATTTGATGGTGACGAGGTTATTACCAAAGCTCTCGACGAATCTTTCCTGCACGGTGTTACCCGGGACTCAATCCTGACGCTCGCACGGGATCGCGGTATGCACGTACAGGAGCGTGAACTGAGTGTTGAGGAATTGCTGGAACGGGCGGTGAAACCTGACTGTGAGGCCGTGCTGTCTGGTACCGCGGCTGTTTTAACTTCAGTCGGCACCCTGATTAGCAACGGACAGGAATATCAAGTAGGTAATGGTAAGCCAGGCCAGACCGCGCAAGTTTTGCGTCAAACCCTAAATGATATCCAGTGGGGCTTGGCCGCGGACACCCATGACTGGTTAACGCCGATATAAGTAAACTGCTGCCCTACGATGAGCTATGCCTCTGCTGGCCGACTCAAGGACTGCCGTGATCCTGAGGGCGCAGGGTGCCTCCAGCATGGCTTCAGAGCCAATTCTTAGCGACAAAATTTGCGGACCAATGAATCGTTTAGGGCAGTGTGCGAAGTGGCCGAATTGTGCGCAAAAACCACGCTAGGCCGTTAGTCCATGGAGCCTGCTGAATCCAGCCAAGCGGTCAGAAAATCCCAAGTGTTGACGATATGACAAAACAGTTCAGCGGTTCTGTCCGCGTCGTATGCGGCACCATGAGCGCGCGCCTCACTAAAATCGATCTCGGCGCGTCGGCAGGCTTCACGTAGTACGGTATGACCGTACGCTAATGCGCCCAGTGTGGCGGTATCCAAGGCTGTAAATGGATGAAAGGGATTGCGCTTAATCGAGCAGCGTGCGCATGCCGTATTAAGGAAGCCCTGATCGAACGAAGCATTGTGGGCCACGATAATGGCCCGGTGGCAGCCGTGCAGCTTCATCTCTGTGCGGACCAATGAAAAAAACTCTTTCAACACGGTTGTTTCGTCTAACGCGTTGCGGTCTGGGTCGTCGAGATCGATGCCGGTAACCTTGAGGGACGCAGGCTCCACGACCAGACCATCGACCGGCTCGACATTCCAGCTCTCCTGGCCTTTGATCTTCAGTTGGTCGTTCTGCATATGCAAAATACTGCAGGCCAGTGCGAGTATCGGATTGCTTTGGTGGTCAAAACCACCGGTTTCCAGATCTA
>Ga0160423_10001022_pt1 | contig 23208 bp, 20 predicted proteins | sample CRUFie14St8metaG_FD_108191 | JGI IMG/M metagenome (GOLD analysis project Ga0160423, IMG submission 108191) | Marine microbial communities from the Costa Rica Dome - CRUD Field 142mm St8 metaG | ecosystem: Environmental > Aquatic > Marine > Oceanic > Photic zone | place: Costa Rica: the Eastern...
AATAAATGATGAAGTGTACTTATTGCAAGGAAAAACAAAAATGTGGTGAGGATGCTAACAAATTGTTTATGCGCTTACCAACATCATTTCAAAAACGAGTGTGTGATCAGGTCGGAACATCGTCTTCGTGTGATGATAAACAATGCATTTTGTGTGATACCCATTTTTGGAAGGGAGTTAGAAATATTAACAGTAGGTTTGCTAAAGGTGTACTACTAGCAGCACTCAATGCCATTATATGTGATATGTCCGGAATGGACAATGTCGATTGCAATAACATGAAAATGTATGATAAATTGGACAAAAATTCATGAGCGTTTCGAGTTTTCTTCAAATTCAAGTGCTTGTTTACTCGATGGTTGCAATTACTTTCAGTACAAAATGATCATCAATCATTAATCATCATTCTTTTTGAGTGAAATTTTTAATTGTCATAATTGTCGGTGTCTTCATCGGTGTCTTCATCGGTGTCTTCATCAGTGTCTTCATAGGTGTCTTCATCGGTGTCTTCATCGGTGTCTTCATCGGTGTCTTGGTTGTTATTACTGTCTTCTTCTGTTACGTATGGTGGTGTCGGAGTCGGTGTAGGAGTTTGCGTTATTGTCAGACTTCGGTGAAAAAGATACGAATAAATGTCATTACCATAAATTACCAAAGATATTATGAGAATTAAAAATGTTATCACAATACCAATTATATCCACATGCTCCATTGATTATTGTATATAATTTTTTTTCACTTAATAAATGAATGTTTACATAGAAAGTATTATAAAACTTAATGAAGATGTAGAATTTTCGTATACATTTGATAAATATTCTATCATAGGAGCAGCAGATGGGCATGGTGGAAATGGAGCAGCCGTAACATGTAAGACACACATTAGGTCGATATTAGAGAAGCATCTTGCGAATTCTAGTGATATGAAATTTGTACTGCAGCAGGTTTTTTCAGAAATCCACAGTATTTGTAAAAATTTGTCATGTCAAAGCGGGTGTACATTGACTATCGTTATTATTGACAATGAGACTGGAAACTATACATGTGGTAATGTAGGTGATTCTCATGCGATGCATATAAAGTCAAATTCATTTATGTGGATAACGGTATCTCATAGATTACAAGACAACCCGATCGAAAGAGAAAAATTAAAAGGTAAAGTTTCTTACATTGAAATATATGGTAAGCCGAGTGGTCCACCCCGATTATTTCCAGGGGGGCTTTCTTGTTCGCGAAATATTGGTGATGGAGATTGTGAATATGTGTCTTGTGAACCGAGTTTGTATTCCGATCATTTGGAAAATATGGATGCAATTATCATATGTACTGATGGAATATGGGATATTTGTAATTTTAAGAAGATTGTGAATATTGTGCGTGATTCATACAATCCCGAATTCGTATGCCGTCTTGCTAATAAAAGTGCTTTATCAGATGATGCAACTGTTGTGATAGCTACGAGACAAAAATTAAAAACTTCTTTGCATACTAATCTTTTCAAGTTTTTCTCAAGATCCGGGAGTAATTCGAGTATGAGTTCCGAAGAAAATGAAAGTATCGTAGTCAAAGTACCGATACCTTTAGAACATATCTAAACTTCACTTGTGTCTTCATATTGTGCAGCTTTACGAAGACAACAACAACAACAAAATCTTCGTTTTACACCGACAATGTTGAGTAAAAGAATGATTAGCAAAATACTGCTGATCAATTTCATTTTTTTTTTTGATTTTGTGTTTTTTCAATCTGACAATTTTTTTCTTTAGTATATAGTAGTAAATGGATAGACAAGTTCAGAAAGCTAAGCTACTTGCCGGCGAAACCAACAGCAATAGCGAGAACATTTTTTCTAATCGTGATCTATTTGAAATTATCACAAAATACTTAGATTGTGAATCAATTTCAAAGTCTTGTTTAGTCAATACACAATGGTGCTCACGAATATTTAATGACGACGGAAGTACTGATAACGATAACAAAAATACTGGTCCATCGCATTTGCGTTTAGAAGTTGCTAAATGCCTAATACGTCGTATAAATTCTAATATGATTGACTTATCAAAATTAGTACCTGTACGCGACGGAGAAAATGATAGTCAATACGCGACTAGTGATGGAGAAGATATGGAAGACATTGATGGCGAAGAAAGTGATGGCGAAGAAAGTGATGGCGAAGAAAGTAATGGCGAAGAAAGTGATGGCGAAGAAAGTGATGGCGAAGAAAGTGATACAGGGTGGGTACCTGGTGATCCACTATTTATAGAGATTAATTCATCCTTTTTTCATGTATCATTAGATTTACCTGCAAACAATCAAGTTTATGCATCTGAATTTTTAAAACAAAATAAAAATTTTCTTCATATGACTAAAGAAATTGCGACAGCTTTAACAGTATTATATGGTGTTAAAATACACGAAGAAATACTAGGAGAACCTGACAAAAGAAGTCCTTATTATGCAAATTTTATTTTTCATTGGGATCAAAAAATTCCATATTCTAATATAAATTTGTTGCCATTTACAAGTGTGGTACGTGGTCATGATGCACAGACCAGAATGTCACCGATCTCATCATCTAATTTAGAAGATAAACTGAGAACATTAGATTTTAGTAAATTATTTAGTTGGCACCACAATCGCAGATCTAACCGGGTACGAGGAAAGAAATAAAAATGAAAATTAGTTTCGATTATTTTTTCAAAATATTACAGGGACATATGTCCAAAAAAATAAAAAAAATGTGAGGTTATTTTTAAAATATGCGTCCAACCGGAATATTCATTGGTATTCCGCTGACGATTCTTCAAGAGTCATGTTATCATATGCAAACTGGGACCTTTTTTAATCCTATGTCATGTATATTTTTGAATGCGTGTCTTGGGCATTGTGTTTATGATGCAGATCGTGTGAAAGATGTTGAAAATGATATTATTAAAAAACAGTATGATGTCTCTACATCAACTGCGTTACTTTATACTTCAAATGAATTTTATGACAACGACTTACGATATATGGTCCCCTTTCTGGTTGTGTTGAGTAAATGGTATTCTGATTTAAAAGCGTTACTTGGCATCAGCAAACCCTTTTTTGTTGCATTTTTCTGGACCATTGCTGTTTATATGATTCCTTCAAATTTATCGACCCAACATTTTTTAGATCCATTCTCTCTTTTCTTACAAATGGTATCATGGTCGAACATAGCCGACATAAAAGATATTGAAGAGGATAAAAAAAACAATGTTTTGACACCTTCTACACATTTGGGAGCTATACAGTCGAGTGTATTTTCATTCATGTTGTTACTTATGAGTGTGTTCACACATCAATATTGTGAGTATTATGATAATATAGACAAAACATATGACTTTGTGAGTTTAGTTTCTATGTTGATAACGGTGATTACGGTCAATCAACAGGATCAGGATCAAGAGAATCTAATGAGTTTAAAAAATCATAATGATCATTAACATGTAGAAAAGAATGGTGATTTTGATTCAATTCGTTCAGGATTTCTGCTAGTAATCTGGAATAGTCTAGTTCTTTATTTTGAGAGTTTGTGCATTTTCTACACATCGGACATGAATTTGACTTGTTCAACCATTTATTTATACATTTCAAATGGAAATGATGTTCACATTCTAAAAACTTGACGCATTTATTATACATGGTCTCTTGACATATAGCACATTCATTATGGAATGGGTATTTCAATTGTATTGCTTGTCTATTTTTTTTGCATACATCTATCGGATTAAACATTTCATATTAATTTTAATTTTTTTTGGTGATTTGAAACGGATATCTGTTTTGTAGGTGCGAATTCGCCCGTTCGGCATTTAAGAGATAAAGTTTACAATTTAAAAAAAAACTCAAAATTGTAAAGAAAAACGTTGTTGATTTCACAAAGGCATGATTAAACAAACAAATTTTTTATTTTGTGACAAATAAATGATACTTGATTTGTTAGTCTTTCTTATGTTTGTTGTCACAAGTGGCTATATTTATGTACCGTCTAATGTACCGACTAATCAATATAATGAATACTTCACTTCGAATTATAGATTGGCAAGCTTTTCCGAATCAATAAATCCGTATGCTGCTCGTGGTTCTGAATTTCCTGTGCATGTATTGAATGGTTCTGTGTGTATAGAGCCAGATTACGTTGCATGTTTTGTAGCAAATACTTCAATTTTAGTTGGTGAAGCTTCATTTGTATCTAATGTAGAGTATAATGGGTGTAGAACATATTTGGTATCATGCTCTATGACGACAGATCCAAATGAATTTTATGAATTTCGGGTTGTTTACGATAACGAAATGTATCGTTTGGATTTACGTAATATTGAAGGAGTGAATGATGAAACGCCTTCTATACCCTCGATAAATTACTCTGCTACGACAGATTTTTTTCAAAAACTTCGTCAACTCTATCTAATAATTGTTCCTCCTTCTCCTCCAGCTTTACCGCCACCTTTTGCTCCATACAGTAGTATAACAACATCAGAAATATTCATTCCAAGTGCGCAACCCAGTATGTTTGTGTATGATGTCCTTTTAGGAATCATAAGTGGTGTTGATGAAAATGCGCAAGTTGAATATCAAGAGATTTTGTACTATTCAAACCTTGAAAAACCTATGAGTATAAGCAGTGCATTATTCTTGAACGAATTTAGAAACGAAGCTTGTAAAATGACTACTACTTCTTGTACAGTTGAATATTATACATTATCTGGAAGGCGTAGTTTATTCACCACGATTCGTTCGTTTTTAAGAAATACTATGGATATTGTACACATTTTGGTTCAGCGTAGATATGATATACATACTGCAGGATCTAGTATGGTAGCTACCCCAGTGAACTTTTCTTCTGTATCTCTTGCATTAAATGCAACTATTTCCGATACGGCAAAAACATATAATGTGTCTTCGATTGTTACTGAAACACTTTCAGGGTCATCACCTGTTTCTAGTGTCAATCTGACAACCATGAAAAATAATTTAAGTATGCCAGATTTATACATGTATATTCGTGCTATTACACCACCTCTGCCACCTCCTTTATTACCTCCATTACCGCCAAGTGTACCTCCATCTCCTCCATCTCCTCCCAGCTTTCCACCATTTCCTCCAGGAACATCGGATCCATCATCATGGGCTGTGAATGCGTATTATTCGGATGCTGCTCAGCCTTTCTTGACCATCATAATAGATGGTGTCGTTGTAGACAACGGTGTAGTAGCTGCGTTTTATGAAGTCGACGGAACTATTGTTGGTAGAACTCCAACAAGTTCCGTACAACAAGCAGGTCAAATAATAAATGGATCTTATAGACACTTTTTACCCATGACTGGTGTAAATGATACTTACTATACCTTAAAATATTCACCTTATCCACATGGGAGAGAAGTCTATATCTTGACTCCCATGTATAGATTTATGGCTTACGATTTTGGATTTTATACTTTTACCAATATTGGGCCTCCTGCATCACCTCCTCATCCACCTCCATCGTCGCCACCACCAACACCACCATCTCCACCACCGTCACCACCGCCTCCATCACCTCCACCACCTTCGCCACCACCAAGAATCATTATGCAATTCGATAATCTCTTCTCTCTAAATTCAACTAATACTGAATTGGTAAAGTTTGGCACATATTATATTCTTGAATTACAAGGCGATAGTGTCAATCTCAATGATTTTATAATTCTAGTGCAAAAAGCATATACAGACGATCATCCTGGTAATGAATGTGGGAATGCGTGGAATTTGACACGATTTTCTCGTACAAACGAGTGGAGGAATTTAGTTGATGGCCCTTGGGATGGACGTGTTCAAGATCATGGTGGGCGTATTCATGAAGAAATTGCATTTAACTATCATACAGGTTTGAATGAGAGTAAAATGATTAGTGATTTAGTGTTGATTAACAATGGAACGGATACCTTGAATCCTCTAAGTTTATCATTAGATTTGCACGAACCGAGTGGAACCTATTTTGTATGTTATGGAATATCGTCAGTGAATCAAAATTCATCTAATGCGCGTAGAATGCTTTCTTCGCGTTCTCTGCAATCTACAGTGACACCTTGTGATACGAATGCAACTCAGGATTGTAATGAAACAGTAAGTTTTGTTTTCTTGGGAAATAATTCATGGATTGCTGTCTATCACGATCCTCCATCACAACCTCCACCATTACCTCCACCCCCTTCGCCACCCCCACCGTTATCTCCACCACCATCACCGATTCCGTTATTACCATCACCATCACCTGTAGATTGGAATACATATTGTACCGTTTCGACAACTGACAATTTCATTACATATAAAGATCATAGAGATCCTAGTACTATCATAAACATTCAATCGATTTTGTACATGTTGAGATGGATTGTACAATTAGAAACACCATCTCCTGTTGTAGAGAATCGGTTAAATTACTGTGCAGATACAAATTATACAGTGAGTTCTTCAAGTGTGGATATTTATGATGTCATGTTACACATGCGTGTGCTCTCACGATTGGAAAATGTAACACGAACAACTTAATTTTTACTGCAAAGTATAAAATTATGGGTTTAAATAAAACTCTTGCACGCAAGAGAATGGAAAATGAAACTACATACATGTTTGAAATTTATAAAATGAATGTTTCTGAATTTGGTATTGAATTCGATTCACAAAAGATTGTGCATAATTTGGATTCTCAAAGCCATGCGTTTAAACAGTTGAGAAAGGGAGATAAAATCGTTGCTGTCAATGGAATCAAATGCAATACATTTTATGACATTTTGCTTCTGGTCAGGTTTACAAAGGAAAGTGCAATATTTTCGATATATCGTGATTTATCCATTTGATTGATGTCATACCTAAAAAGACCATTTTTTTTTCCAAAATTATAAGAAATGAGAGCACTTCTATTCTTTTGCATGACTTTTGTAGTAACTTCTAATGTTCAGTTACGAATTACTGAACAGGAAATTAATACTGTGAATGTTGTAGAAACATGTTTTGAAACAAATGATGCAAGTTCGACTAATGCCGTGCAAATGATTTTACTCATAGATGGAGCTTCTGTGACTCAAAATATGAGTCAAATGAGTTGTCCACATAATGTTTGGCAGGATTCTAGTCAAACGATATGTGATTATTCAGGGAACGAGGAAAACTATGCGTTCATCAACGGTGTGTACAAGAAGAGAAATGGGCAAAGTGATGTCCACACATTTTGGAATTATGTAACTTTGAATCCCTCTTACACAGGTAGTAATGCGACACATTCCTATGTGTTTTTTGGTATGGCGAATGCATTAGACACCAGTATTCCTGCAAATAATGTGCCTACCAATTCATGTGTGTACATATCGTTGGATCAAAAGCCATCGGATATTACCGTGCCGTATTCGAATGAAGTCATTGTTGCGCCTGATTCTGTGGCGACAACTGTAATGAGCGTTCCACCGTATGTCGTGAGTTTGAGTCCGTCGTCGCCACCATCCATGCCGCCTTCAACTCCGTCTACAACAATTATCAGACAAGAGATAAATATACCTGCGAATACTCTTACTAGTATATCTCTTTATGTAAATACTACATTAGATTTGGACTCCCTAACTGGAGTGTCTTGGACACAAAATGATTACTTCAACTCGATAAATAGGAATACTTTTTACCAAACTTCATCATCTGCTTGGCAGGGTAACAAAATATTGCATCCAGGTGAAGGATATTGGGTAGTAGTTGCGAATGGATTTGATTTGAATATTACTGGTACTCCTTATCTGCCTTCTGGCTTTAACATTCCAGCAAATCAATTGACTTCTATAGGTCTTTCATATAATATTGCATTAGACTTGCAAACTATTTCAGGAGTAAACTGGTCACAAAATGATTACTTTAATTCAATCAATAAGAATACATTTTATCAAACTTCAACTTCTGCTTGGCAAGGCGATAGTATATTGCAATCAGGTGAGGGATATTGGGGTGTTGTGGCAAATGGAATTTCGTATGTATACAATTGAGAGAGAAAAAAATAATTGTAACCAGAAATGAAAATCTTACTACTTGGTCAATTTATAACTTTTGCTGTTTCTCAATCTGTGATAACTTACACGAATCCTTCTGCATGGGTTCAATCTTACAATGGTCAATTTCCAGGTAGTGGGGCAACCGCATGCAGTGGATGTAACACAGACATTGCAGTTGTTGATGATTCTGGCTTAAATATTTTTCAGAGTGGCGATTATGTTGCATGTTTTGCGCAACATTCGACACGACCAAATGATGGATATATTCCGTTTCAAAGGCCTGCGGGGTATGATTCTTCAAGATGGTCAAATATTGCATCTACGACTCCTTGTTATACTAGTGATTCTTCCAGTGCAAATTTTATAAATTCTGCTGGCGTAAAATTTTTCTGGTATCGTTCATCGGATGGAGCGACTGTTGAATTGGTATTATACGAAGATTATACTGTAGGCTCCACAACTTATACAGCTGGTACATTTCAATTCAATACCGGAGTAAATTTTCAAGGAATCCAGATGAAATTCAAAGTCAAACCGTACAATCCATGTGAAACATGTGACCATGCACATGTTGTAAATAGCTTTACTCATGAAAATGCATTTAGAGTAGTCACTTGGACAAATTTTCAAGGAGGTTGTGTGCCAGGCGATCCTTTATTACAATGGCATCTTTCAGCTGGCTCGCAAGGAAATCAAAACGCTTCATCGTGCTACATTGCGCATGGCATTCGATATCGCGAATGTTCCAAAGATGTTCAACGTAATGCATATTCATACGATACAAATTTTTTATGGGTTGGTAATGTGAATTGCTTTATGGCCCCTCCTTCACCACCCATTTATTCGCCATCACCTTCTTTGCCTTTACCTTCTCCACCGCCACCTGATGTATCTCCATCTCCGGAGTCACCATCACCATACCCACCTTCACCCGAATCACCACCGTCGGATTCACCGCCACCGCCGTCGCCAAATCCACCTCCACCCGAATCACCACCGTCGCCCGAATCACCACCACCACCGTCGCCAAATCCACCTCCACCCGAATCACCACCGTCGCCCGAATCACCGCCACCACCGTCGCCAAATCCACCACCTTCACCCGAATCGCCGCCACCACCGTCACCAAGCCCACCACCTTCACCGTCTCCTGCTTCACCACCACCATCACCATCTCCTCCACCTTGTCCACCCAAAACACCTCCTCCACCAGTTCCTATTACACCACCTGTCCCTTTAGATCCTCCACCATCCTCACCGCCTGCATTGTCGCCATCGCCGTCTTCACCGCCGCAGGTTGTGCAGCAAATAAATATTCCAAGAGGATGGTCATGGATTTCTTTCAACGTACAGCCATCAAACTCAACTGTGGCGCACTTGTTGCCAAATGTACAAACTATAAAAATGCAAGATGGAAGCTTGAATCCATCGCATTTAGACAGCGACACAAAATACATTATAGAGACAACCAGTACCGGGACGGTATTCGTGCAAGGCACACCCATCCAGCTGCCGAAAATTGCACCGATGCAATCGAACATATGGAATTGGGTTCCATGTCCATATCAGAACTCTGTTCCACTTACTAAGTTAAGTTTTGCATTTCAGAATGGAGATGTTTTGAAATCTCAATTCGAATTCTCAGAATATTATAATGGTGCATGGATAGGTACTTTAACACAGTTACAACCTGGTCAAGGTTATCAATTTAAACCGTCACAAAATGGCGATTTAACTTTTCTGCCTTGAAAAAATTTACCGACAACCGATGATGAAAAACTCATGATCTACGCTCTCTGTAAAATGGCGACGGTGAGATAAGCTAGATATTTTTTTTTTATTTCAGAAATAAAAACATCATGTCGACTGCATGTAATAATTACAATGGAATAGGCGGCTGTGAAAACAGTCGTGGAGAAAGTCCATGCGATGTTGGTCAAACGGTACTTTTGCCGCCTACGAAATCCTTCCTCTTCGAAAAGGACTCGAAACTTACTTTAACAGATGAAAGCACTTCTTCTACTTCTACTTACCTATGTAACGGTCTCTGGGAAAAAAAAGACTGCGAGTTTTCACAAGATTCATTTGCCAACTACAAACTATTTGAATGCGTTGACAAATTAGAAGAGAACGAAAGTGATAGATATCATTGGTGTAAAAAACATATGGTGGAAAGGAACTGGAATAAGTGTCAAGGCTGGGAAGATTGTGAAAATCAAGGCGGTACACTTCATTTTGCTCAATGGTACCCCGGATCTCAATGTCCTGATGGCGTAAAAGGTAAACAATATCCGGGAGGTTGCGGTTCATATACATATTGTTCAACAGATTAGATTTACAAAAAAAAAACATATTATGCGATTAACGGGTCAGTCAGTTGATTTTGCTGGTACAGATCTTTGTGAATCTTGAAAAGTCGGCGTTTTTGATTTTGGTGTAAAAGTAGATGTTCATAAGTGCTTTCTAAAAATGTAAAGAAAATAAATGCTATCTAGTTTGCCTCACATTGTCATAAAACAACTAGATACCGACAAAGTTTTGCACACAATGAGTTCGTCCACATGGCAACAATTTGCCTACTTTCGTACACTAGTTCATGATGCGAGTGATACAAATATCATAGAAGTGGAGTTTTGTGATGACATTCAACCTTTTTGGGATTTTTTGAAAAAATCATATTGTAAACAAGATCTTGTTGATTTTACACTTAGAGTAAAACATTACTGTATCATGTTTGGAATGGAAGAAAACTGTTTACTTTCCGGACGTCTTGATTTTTTACTCACAAGTGCAGCTTTAACTTTATGCTACAGTCCCGAATTTATAGCAACGTATGAGTCCTTTCAAAAATCACCGACACCACAAGGAATAGAATCATTTGTGCATAACTTACATGTACGAGACAAATGGAAAAAGTACTGTATTAAAATAATGCACACGCATGATATTCAAGATCCACGTAATTACAATAAAATGAAAGCTGAATTTTCGCAAATGGAATTCGACATATAAAATTTAACATATCATCATAATGAATGTATTATCTTGTGTTGTTTCATAATTATAACCAACATATGGCAACAACAGGTTCAAAGCAGTCATGTTCTCCCATCTGTTGGTATATACGAAAAATTGAAAATCGTCCATGTCATTGTTTGAAATCACATCTCCATATGCTGGAGTTTGATAAAATTGTATATTATTAGGATCCATTGAAGAATTCGAACGTATTCCAAATTGAGTACTTCCTACATTGATCTGAACTTCTTGGGTACAAGTTGTAGGCACATTTCGTGTACAATTTGTTGTCACTACGGTTCCATTTGTATTGTTAACATACAAATGGAACGAATTATTAGTAGTAGTGAATGAACTAGGAATGTATTGAAAATCATTTATGTTTGCGATTATCGTAAAATCATTATAATATTCAAAAATTTGATTACCGTAATATATGTACCTAACATTCGTATAATATGTCGTCTCATCTCCAATGAATGCGATAGAGTTCCATCCAAAACTTAGATCATACACATAATCACAATATAATTGCTTAATAACGATTGGTGGCGGAGGACTTGGTGGTGGTGGAGAAGGGTTACATGCATTCACAGTATTCTCACATGCTATCGGACATATCATTTTTATTAAAGTTGTATCCGCAACAAAAATTGGAAAGTATAATCCTTTAGTAAATTCTTCAATCGTAGTTTTGTATACATCCAAGGTATCGAAATCATAAATATTTGCATTACATATAGTCGTTTTGACATTCATATTTTGAAGTGCAATTTTTTGACAAACACTTATAGAATTTACACCGACAGCTTCTTCGTATAATAACGCCCCATCAACACATGGGGTCAAATCATGATACACATATTGCAAAGGATATTCTAGTGTACCTTTTCGTGTTTTAAGGAAACTTAAATCTCCTCTCATAAAAACAGAATCGAGTGTCGCATCAATTACTTGCTGTGGTGTTTGCGAATATATCAAAGGTTTCAGCATGACAAATTTAGAATTATGCCATGAAATAAATACAATTGGATACCTATGATTACAATATATCTGTTGATTTCTAAGGACATCAAAAGAATCATAATAATCTGAAAAATATGTCATTAATACACTTACATTCTGATTATCGAAATAATAATTTGTAAATGTACTGCACTGCACGGTGTAATTCGATAATATTTGTGTAGCAAAAATGGAAGTGTGTTGTGAATTATTTACATTAATTATAAAAGGTTGCACATATTTTGAAGAATTTCCCCAGAATAATGGATTTTCTACAAAATTACCGTGGACTAAACTAAAGATGAGCACCGACAGTTTCATTTCTTTTCTAATTTATTTTTTTGATCAAATTTCCAAAAAAAAATACAAATATAAAAATGACACTTATAACAACTGTTCTTAAACTACAACCTTCGCAAGCTCTCCTAGAAGATGAAGATGAGAAAAATTACTATTGGAGTGTTGTTTTAAATTACTGGAAATTACCATCAACATTTAAACACTTTCCAGGACCAAATCCAATATCTTTAGAACGTAATGATTTGACACGCTTACGAAACGAAGATTTCTTAGCTGCTTTAAAAACGGATGGTGTAAGATACTTGTTAATTATGACTACGAAACCCAATAGCACTGAACCAATTTCTTTGATGATAGATCGAACTTTAAACATGTACGAAATTGAGATATGGGCAAATGAAGAATATTTTTATAATGGTTGCTTATTAGATGGAGAATTAGTTTGGAACAATTCTGAAGAACTACAATTCATTATTTTTGATGTTGTTTTGTTGAAAGGAATAAACTGTATAGAAATGAATTATCGTGATCGCCTTGAAATTATTCACGATCATGTGCTAAATGTCGATGAAAATCAAGAAGATGTAACCATTGAAAAAATAATATCCGAAGAGGATAAATTTTGCGCAAGAAATAACAAGTATAATTTGCAACTTTTTGCAAAAATGTGTGTATCGAAACAATCATTGGATCACCTATGGCAAAACAAAATGATGTGCTCTCATCGAAATGATGGTATAATACTAACACTAAATTCTGCTTATGTGCACACTGGAACATCGAAACATGTACTCAAATGGAAACCATCTCACAGTATTGATATAAAATGCTACTTCACAAATAATAAATGGACTTACTACGGAAATGATAATTCTTCTGATGATGAAATCAACATCACTTCAGCAATCGGGCCATATAAAGTATATTTAGACACACAATCAAAACTACTAAATGTGTTGAAACGGAAATTATGTTTTGTCGTGGAATGTCTGATTGAATTATCTGGTGACACTATCATCTTGACACCGGAACGCGAAAGAACAGATAAGAAAAGTGCAAACACTATGAAAACAATAGAAGGTACTATTCGAAATGCTCAAGAAAAAATCGAAATTCAAGAACTATTCGATATTGTTTCATGTAATTCGACATTGAACAAACAAGATGAAAATTGAATGGACCCATTAGAATGGACCCATTAGAATGGACCCATTAGGTCGTGTTTTAAATTCATCCATGGCCGAAACTAATTTTTAGTAGCAGTCCAAAATTGCATGAATTTATCTTCGTAACTCAGCACATGCATTTGTTTCTTTCTTAGCCATTCTGTAATGTTGAGTTCTGCATAAGATTTAAGATAAGGCTCAATCGATGGTGCACCTTTACAGGTTTGAGTTGCAAAACTTTCTTTTGTAACTCTCTGATCCCATATCATAATACGTCCCCCAGGTTTTAGTACACGATAGCACTCTTCAAGTACACACACAGAATAACGTCTAGGCATTTCATGAAACATGGCAAAGACTGTGATCAAATCTGTAGAGCCTGTCTCAAACATGTCAAGTCGTGCAGCATTAGCTTGAACACATAAAATATCAGAAGGAAGATATAAATTCGCCAAATATGTCATATATGGAGACAAATCCACACAAGAAACATTTAAATCCTCAACTCTATCCTTCAAAGCATGATGTACGGCCAAAGTACTGTCACCTGTTCCAGCACCAATATCAATCACATTCATTTTCTCATGTTTTGACACATAGGATTCTATTGCCTGATTAATCTTTTTCTCTCTATAAAATGGATCACCTTGAAAAATACGCATAATATATCGCATAGAAGGCGATTGATAGAGTGCTTGATATTTACATGCGCCTCCATTTTCAAAACCATGTAAAGGAGTTAGGTAATATTTGGGAAATTTTATTTTATGATCAATAGGTTCCATAATCCTATCGTCTACATCCCAATTATCACCCAAAAGTTTTGAATGCTGTTTCATGAATTGTCTGATCCATAAAGTTTCTGGAACATAGAATGAGACACAAAGTATGTACACCAAAACCATTTTTTTATTCCGAAAATTTTTTTTATGATATCATAGAGTACCCTGAAAATGAAATGCCATTACATGTGAATAATGCATTCGATACATTTTTAAGAATTCGATTCTTATTCGTTGTTCCTCGTATCGAGATCGAATCACGCACAATTCCACCATCGACTCGCATATACTTTTGAGATACAAACAATTTTGGATGATAATCTAAACAACATCCTCCACCACATGTAGGGTACAAAAGATCTGTATGGCTCAAAAACTTTTGAATACTATCTCTGTTCATGACAAACAATATATCAGCATTCGCTCCCATGATAGAACATGATCTACATTCAAAATCGTGTATCGTAAATGTATTTGAAGAAGATATGTAAAAATCTGGTCGTAATCGAATAAAATATTTATACGAAAACATCATCGCTTTGGTGAAACATCTATGAATCATTTCATATTGACTACTTTCAGTACTTGTACAGAGTGTTGAATTCGATATCACAACATTCTTAGGTCGAAAAGGCACAATCATCTTCAAAAGATCATGTGTCGTGTATGTACACTTTCTTCCTCCTTTGAATGATTTGACAAAATACTGAGAAGTATTCATCGTGTCACTTACACGTTCTTTTACGTCAAAAAACACATCCGCGTCCAATCGTTTTTTCAATAAAAGCATGTTCTGCCTGATAGCTGGCATCCCAAATGTTCTCAAATCACCAACAACACAAATCGCAAATTTTTTCATGTCATGTTTTCTCAATCATTCCAACAAAACTGATCATGTAATGTTGGGAATGGTGTGAAGCATACTGAAACACTTGTCAATATCTTGCACTTTCAATTTTGTTATATGTTTGATACCTCTTTGTTGTGAATATGCTATCAATCGCTTTACAAATACATCTTTTTCAATAACAACTCCATTCTTTTGTAGACTTTTTGCAAATCTCACAGCAATTTGCTTCTTCATTTCATATATATTGAGTTCCTTAGTTTCCATTTGAAATAATCTAGTGAAAAAAAAGAAAAACATCCTTACGAAATTTTTTTTAAAAGAATGAATCAAAGGCCTTGTCTCTTGTCATCATCCTAACATTGTCTCTTGCAGTTGTCGCAACATCACGAAACGTTTGTTGTTGAACTACCATTTTCCCGGATTTTGGTAAATTTATATTCGTAGGTATCGTAGCAAACACAAACTCCTCATTGGAATTCGGCGGTGTATAAAAAATGTTTCGAATCGAGGTGTTTTTACATAACAATGTTGCAAACTTAAAGACCTCATCTTTCAAGCTTGACATTATCACTTTTCGTTTCGGTAGAGTCACACCATCTGCTACATTTTCATCAAATGCACAAATACTAGATTCTACTGTTCCGTGTATTAGTTTATTATTCATGACTTTACACATAGATAATTTATAAGCATCTTGATAACGTTCTTCTACTACATTTTCTTTTTTCATGTTACTCAAAATGAAAACAGCTAATGGTCCCGCTTCTGACTTGAGCTGAAAGATAAAATGTCTGTTTTCTTTTTCTGCATTTTCTGCAACTTTGTTTTCAATCACAGTCTGTAGTTTATACAAATCTGCTAGGATAGAATCAAAGTCCTTGAATGATGCTATGGGAATGGCAAAGGTGCCATTTTTCAAATCAATAGCTCTATTTCTCCTCTTTTCCCAATTCGACAAAGTTTCGAATGCATCCGTATGATCGTCATACTTTTCAAGAAATAATATAGTCCCTACTTTTTGTCCAGACCATTCCTCATTCAAGTGTTTTGCAAGTTGCTGTAAGTTCTTATCTGTACTGTTTCCCATATTACTTTTCAACCCTTTCTTCTCAACAATTTTGTAAAGAAGTGCATTTTCAGCATCCTTACTATAACTTACCTTTAACGTTTCAATCGTCTCTTTAATATTTAAAAATGATGCATACACTGTTGAAGCCTCATTGTATGCATACAAGAAGAAATCACTGCTAATTTTTTCCCAGTAAGTTTTCAAGGAGTCAAAGTAGTCTTCGAATGTATTCTCATTCGCCTCGAAATTTCGCACCTTATCATGAAACGTTTGAACCGCATTGATCGCAGAAAAGTGATTTTTTTGATATGAATCTTTATCAAACAACCATTTAGCATTAAATTCCTGAAACCCATCGTTTACTTCTATATCCTTGAACAATAATGCATATTCTTCTAAATAAATAGGATGTTTTACTGAAATCAGATTTTCCGGTTTAGACGGCCCCTCAAATAAATACTTCATATTCGCATCCTTTGTTACCATATTCGCATCCTTTGGTACCTTAGAACACGGCAATTGCAATTCAAGTGATCTATTTATAGTGAATACATACAATTTTCCGTCCTGCATTATGCAAAATATCGGATTTTCTTTCTGCTGCAGTATTTCTAATTCAAATAACTTATAATTTTTAGAATCCTCCGTTATAAAATTAACTTCATAATTAGGTTTTTCATCCACATCCAGAATCTCTAATGATTCAAAGTCTGCAAGCAAATATTGGCCATCGGGTGATAACATTGTTTGTTTTCCACTCTGCAAATTGCCGAAAAAGTTTTTGCGTATGATCTCAACAGATAATTTATGTTTATGATTAAATTTCAATTCCTGATTTTCCCCTACTCTGGAAGTTTCCTTTACTTGAAGCTTAGTCAAGTCTACATCTGAGTTAATATCAATATTGGACTTTACAATTTCGAAATGCATTTCTGTTTTCTCCTCTATAAGTTGATTTCCTTGTATTTTGTAATTTTTGTTTGCAAAATTATGTTCTTCTATCGTCATAAACTTTACAGCAACTTTATCTTTATTCAAAAAGAGTGCAAAATGAGTTGGTTGCAGAACCTCTTTTTCATTATTTATGAAGAAATCGACAGTATTTGTAACATAGGAATACTTCGGAATTTGTTCTTTATTTGCTAAATTCCACTTTATGTTTGCTATCTTAACATCTTGAGTCCAATTATACTGTGCTGGTATTACAATGTGTGACAGATCAATACACATATAATACATTTGAAAAATTTTCTTCTTCTCAACATTGTTCTTAACAAACGCCAACCACTTTGATGTTAAATCGACATCATCTTTTATTTTTTCCTTTTCAACACTCTTTTCTAGAACCAAATCCTCTCTGATATCAATCACCGTTTCTTCAGGTTTCGTTCCATCGCCAGTATCTTTTATTAATGGTGATTCTGTTATGTCAAGTATATAATTTTTTTTAAAAATGTAGTAATTTTTTCGTTTGAGAGGAATGAAAACTTCATCTACCATAATACCGTCCGAAATTCGACAACCAGAATAGTTATAAGTTCTCGGCAAATCCAGAATATATTCTGTTTTTTCTGAATCAGATAATAATTCTTTTGGTAATTGTGTATGATACAAACTATCCTTCAAAAAATCCTGAGATTTCTTATCAGGAAAAATTTTTTGAAACGATTGGGGCGAAGTAACCCAGTTCGTATCACTGCCGAAAAAAGGTGTTATTTGATTCAAATCAGAAGCATTGATTTTAGAAGCATTCAAACACGACCATGTATACTTTTCTGGATTCAATTTTGTGTGACGCAAGTTCTGTATGTTTGATATTTTACCCTTCTCCTCCCCTGTGAGTGGACGTTTGACGCCAATATTTTTAAAGTAGTGTGACTTTCCATCATCTACATATTTAAAAACAGTATTCTCATCTAAATCTTGCAATTTAAATTGATTACCAATTTCAATACTGTCTTCTTGATTTTGTAGTAAATCAGCTTGTAATAAGTCAGCTTCATAAACTTGATTATTCACAAATATCTTTATTTTATCGTTAAAAACTTGTATTTGTATATTATCCATAACTTCCACGACACTATTGAATAATTTGGACTTGATCACCATCCCAACACTTTCTGTTTCAAACATAGTCTCATCAACTAATAAGATATCTGCAATACCAGAATAGATGGTAAACTTAAATTCACCTATCTGAAGTGTAGTATCGTTAATACTATATTTTGTCGCTGTTTGGATACCGCAATATGTTTCCCACCACTCATTTTCTTCATAAGAAGGCGACAGTATTGGCCGTGCTTTGCTCAAGTTTTGCCATGATAAGTTTTCGTTTTGAGAGTCAAATACTGGATATATAGGATGAACATCAACATCTTTATTTATCAACTCAAGAACTATCTTTCTTGGTTTGTTTTTTGTTCCTGTAGTAATCTTTATAATTTTTTTTCCTTTTAATTCCGGAATGTTTTTTGCCGCTCTGGTCTTGTATTCTTTAAAATGTGGGAGTAATGATCTAATATCATCAATTTTAAATTTCTTTACCATTCCTTGGTCTTTTGGAAGATCGTTTACCATTTTTTCAACTTCCTCTTTAATTGTATCGTTATTAAACTTAGTATCTTCTATGTTTGCTCCATTCAATTCAATTATCCTGACTTCTAAGGAACTACATTCCTCACATTGTGCTTTTTCAGATGCCGTCGTCAATACTCTATGTTCTACTTCTCTTAAAATTTCATTTATCTTTGACAGTCTAGGACTCGGTTTAATCAACATTAATTTCTCTAAAATAACTGAAGAGAATGGAAGTAATATCAAGTATTGTTTTTCTCCGTAAATATCAAAAAACTTTTGCAAGCACGCCATCATGAGATGATAGGAATCCGCATGAAGCTCAAATAAATATGTAATTCCCTTTGTTGTAAATGTCCTAAAGAAAGAAAGTTGTTTGTTTTCTATATCTTTAAGTGTCGGATATGTTTTCGCTTTTATTTTATATTCTCTTTCTTCTATTTCATTTGAATTGTTTTCATATATTATATATGTAGTTTCTATGTTTTGATCAGTACCAAGTCGAATTGGACATGCATTTTTGAACGAATATGCATGAAGATGTGACCACATTCTACAATTATTGTTTTCCATATTGATATACACGGGAAAAAAAATCCACAGAATTGAAACAATGAATACCTATGGAAACAATTATGAAGATTTTGCAAAACTTGTGGATCAGGTATACACCCATAAAAATTGTCATATTTGTGACAGCAATAACCCTACATGTTTAATGCCATCGCCATATATGAATGAATTTACTGTTTATTTCACATGCGAACACTGCATGAATGCATATTTGAAATATTATCATCACAGATTCAGACGAATACAAAAAAGAGAATATTTAGGTCACTTCAAAAAAAAATGATCGTGTAGTATCAAATGATAAATTGTAAAAATATTGAAAATGCAAAAAGAGTTCAACTTCAAAAAAACTGTACACACTTCAAGAAACACAAGAAAACGAAGATAGATTGTAGAACAAAATCTTCTATGTTGCTAAAACTGAGCAAAACATTGTGTTCTTTCTACACTCATACTTTGACAGAAGATGCTACCCAAAATCACCGTGCTAGAATAGAAACAAACACTTCTTTTGATTTTTCAAAATACAATGAAGCTTTGGCTAGACAAGAAGCCTTCCCATCCGATAATGATTCCTTAGAAAAGGTGGCAAGTCTTATATTTCGAAAAATAATAGAATGCAACACGAAATTTCCCGAAATTGAAACATTTGATGTCATTTGTATCGGTACCGGCATGAACACTAAACCAGAACATTACCTGTACACATATTTGCAAAAATATTTAATAGAAAAAGATTTAAAGTTTAGATTTCTCATATGTGATCCAAATTACTCAGATGAGAATATAACATCTATTAAAACACAGTTCAATGAAAACGTCACAGTAGTAAAAACCTTACCCGATCCTACTAAATTGAATTATGCCTACGGAAAAATCGTGATCGCATTTTCGGGAATCGACGAATGGATTCGAAAAGCGTACGATGTATTTAAGTTCATGATTAACATGTGGTACATTATCTCAGACAGGTGTCAATCTGGTGAAAAATCAGCGATAATTGATATATTCTTTACACGACACTTCGGAGAAAGATATCAAAATATTGTTTCAGACGATAAAGTCCATTTTGGAAATTTCTGGGCTATCAAATTAACAGATGTTCTGTACAATCATAGTCATTTTAGATTTTCCTTGGACGATTCTCCAAAAAGAGCAAAACAATTTGCACTTGATTACACTTGCACAGATGAAAATATCATCAATCCGAAAATTCAATAAACTAAAAAAAATCGGCTGATTAGTTTCTTGCCTACAAAGTAGGGATGTCAGATGTGCTCACTCATTTTCAATTGAATGTTCATTGACCGATCGTTACTCATCATACTTTGAATTAATATTGAATTTGGTTTAACATCCACCAGTTCTTCTTCGAATTCACCGTTTTCTTTTTTAACCTCAAAAGTATATGAAATCTCCATAGTTTGATTGACAAGTACTACAAGTACTGAGGACAATCGTAAAGTTATTTTTTTGTCATTTATTAGGTATTTTTCTTTTTGCATCGATTCTATGTATTGATTAAAATCAACAATTGCGGCTTCAAATTCAATACCTAAGAATGAAAGAAAGTTTTGTTCTGTTAAGGGTGATGTGACTGGATTTGTTTGTATTGGTACATAGAGGACATGCCATACAGGAGATGTAAATTTATTATCAATTGTATAAATTGTTCCTGATTTCTTTTTGAAGCCGGCGATATTCTTTGACAACATTTCTTCAATACGATCTAAACGATTTAATATCGTATACATTTTGTTTTCAAAAAATATTTTTTTTTAAACTTCATGTCACCAAGAATTATTTAGGTAACAGACTTTTAAAACTAAAAAAAAAATGTTATATTAAATGTCTTCGCAGATTCTTCTCATCGGATTTTTAGGATATTTTGCAATCATCCTATGTCTTCTCTGTTTCAATATTTTAGACTTTCGTGGTTTCCTTTTATTATTTGTTGGTTTGATTGTAGCCATCATATGTGCATTGTATCTGGACCACAGAAGAGGAGGTGCGTTGAATAATACAATTACAAGTCTTGCACCTGGAGCTTTTACTACCGATCCAGCAGTAACACAAAATCCAAGATCTGATCCTTTATGTTACTCAAATCAGCCGCCGTCACATTGTAATTTAGAAACAGATGAAAATGTGAATACCATTTGCATGTATGCCCCTGAAATAAACGAAAATGGAGATTATGAATGTCCTGCATTTATGATGATGGTGAGGGATATGACTGAAAAACCGTTATGGTTCACAGGCGAACCATTCACAAGTTTATGTTGCGATTTACCAACAGAAAACGACGTACAACATATAATGCGTCATGTTACTCCCTTCTTAGCTATAGGCAAAGACATTCTTCTTGAAATAATGCTCACAACGTTTGTGAGTCTTGTTGGAAGACTTTCCATGTTTGTGTTTAGAACTGCACGATCTTCAAATTCTGCGAGAGGCTTTGCAACAAAATTTGCAGCAGAATCACGAACTTATATCACTACAACCTTAAGAAACGCAGGACGCAGAATAGGGTTCGGTTCACAACGAACTGCATCACGTGCCATTGCGGGTACAACTGCAAGAGCTTCTTCAAGAATGTGGATTCAACTTGGTAGAAACATATCTTCGCAAAGTCTGAAAGCATCAACCAAACTCATGGCATCAAGTCTAATGAAAATGATAGGAACAATCACAGCACCTTTGATGATCCTGGATATTGCTAGTCTAATATTTGATATTTTAGATCCAGAAGGATACAATAATTTTATAAGTCAAGTGGATATGAAAAACACACGAGATCAAATTGAATATGCATGGTCCACACAAGCGACATCGCTGGGACTTTCTTATCCTACAATTTTCCCAATAAGTTTAATGTTTCCAAACGAATTTTCACGTGCTTTCAGTACACTACAAGCATACTACTTTGAAAAACTTATTGAACAAAGAATGAATGGAACAGAATCACAACAAGAAGAAATGTATAATGCACTATTAGCATGTTTTACCGAAAATCCAACAACAGAAGAAACACAAATAAAAAACGCCTTCTTTACTGAAGTCACCAACGCGATGAATGAAAATACGAGTACTCGAGACGATAACCTTGCACTCTTTCTAAATAGAGAAATAAGCTTCTCAGCTCAAATACGACGTGGATTACCAAGATTTTGGCACAGAAATCATTGTTCTGGATATCCTTCAGTGCGTAAAATCAATATTCCTTTAGGTATGAAATGGAGAGAAGTATCAGAATATGATTTCAATTACACAGAAAGCTCAATAGAGGATACAATCTTAATTAAACTAATTGAAAGTGCACCGATCACGTACATAAATCGTACACGACCTAAACAAAACACCGCACCAGATACATTTCGTTTGAGCTCAATTCATATACCAGCAGGCCTACGCTCTCATTCTGTTGTTCGATCCGGTGAAAGATACTTTGAGCCTATCACCGAAGAGCTAGAAATAATCGGCACGTTTGTTATCCCAGACTATGACGGTAATGATAATCGTTATGAAGCATCAGAAACAATTTTCGCTCACAAAGTAAGAGTACCAACTGCATATCAAGCCGGTATACCTGAAATGCCGAAAAAACGAGGACAACATTATGAATCACCAGACGAAATAGCATTTCTGATTTTCTTGAATAGATTAGCAAAACACAAAGGAGGATGTTGTGGACATTATGCAAATCACTTGGCAACAAGACCAACGGTAACGCCAACGCCAACGGTAACGCCAACGCCAACGGTAACGCCAACGCCAACGGTAACGCCAACGCCAACAGTAACGCCAACGGTAACGCCAACGCCAACACCAGTAG
>Ga0160423_10001023_pt1 | contig 23197 bp, 27 predicted proteins | sample CRUFie14St8metaG_FD_108191 | JGI IMG/M metagenome (GOLD analysis project Ga0160423, IMG submission 108191) | Marine microbial communities from the Costa Rica Dome - CRUD Field 142mm St8 metaG | ecosystem: Environmental > Aquatic > Marine > Oceanic > Photic zone | place: Costa Rica: the Eastern...
ACCAAAACAAATATCTGCTGTTGAATTATCTATCGCATAAATCGAGTCTTCATAATTATCATCACATATCCATGGTAAGAATAACATACGACAACCACCTATTTCTACTTCTTTAGGACCTGTGTAGATAAATGGTTCGTTTACACCATCAAATGTTGTACATAATTCTTCTACTGAATTTACTTTGTTTGTATTTTTGAAATAAGTATCGTGGTTACCGATTATGATATGTGTATCAATCTTCATATCCCATAATCTTTTCCAAAACTTTTCTCTAAAAACACTAGAAGTTTGAAAGTTAATAAACTTTCTTCTATCAGTTACATCACCTAAATGTATTAAGTTTGTAATATTGTTTTCTATTAAGTATGGAAAAAATACTTCATCATAAAATTTAATTTGATAATCTCTAAATGCTGGACTATCATTTCTCACACCAAAGTGTGTATCATTCAATAGGGCTATTTTCATAATTATATAAAGAATTTAGACGACTTGACAGTTTTTTTCTTTCTTGGTTTCTTTTCTTTTTTAGGCTGCTCTTCCATTCTCAAATTCTTTTGTAAAAACTCTTTAAACTGATTAGTATATTCACCTTGTTGATCTTGTGGTTGTAAGGCAAAATCATCTAAGTTATTATCCATAATAAGTTTATGTTTAATAGTAACTTGTTTCTTTTCTTTTTGTATTCTTCTTACAAAAGCATAGAATATAATTTGTGTAAAATAAGCAAATGGATTCTTAGATTTTACAGGATCAAAATTATCTAGGTATTGTAAACAGTTTTCTATACCATCAGAAATCATGTCGTCTCTAAAAGTATAATTTATAAAATTCGGTCTATATGATAAGTGATTCGCTATTTTTAGAAAACAACTGCCTAAGTAATTATCAACTGGTGGTTTCTCTTTCTTCTCCCTCTTTGCCTTTCTACAAAGTTTTTTGTAGGCTTTCATCGCTTCTAAAAACTGTTTATTATCAACATAATGTTCTTTTTTTGTTTTTGTGCTCATAGTATTAATATAACACCTTTCACTGAAATTGTCAATGTTTTGGCGTGTTAAACCAACATTGACTTTTTTAAATTTTTATGTATAATTAGGCGTGTAGCCGTTTATAAAGTATTGCTTGGAGCTAATGGATCGTTTTAGGCTCATCTTTAAATTCATCAAATAAATCATTAATATCCTCATTTTCTTCATCACTAAATTGTTCTCTTTTATATTTTCTATTATCTCGTTGTGGTATTTTTACACTGTCATAAGTGGTTGCCACCGTAGTGTAACTCTTCTTCATTTCTTCACTAGCATTTACAATGGTCATAATTTTATCTTTAGGAATGGTAACTATTGTATCGGGAGTATAGGCTGCCCATTTGATAAGTGCTACATAGTCTTTAAATCCACCAGGTGTTAACTGAGGAACATATTTGACTTGTAATGGTTTTGATAATCTTAATAAAGGAGACTTATCAGGCAACTGATCGCTAGGCAATACACATACTATATCATCGCCATTAATCAGTTTGATTATTTTTATACCGAGTAAATTTTCAGACTTTTGAGGCATTTTTTAACTCTATGTTATGTATCTCATAATTAAATTCTTCACCACTGTATATATTTATCCTTTCTCTAAAATGAGCAAGTGTATAGTTTTCCTTGCCATTATAGGATAAATCGTCTGATATGTCGTATAATGTAGCGTTTAGATTGTTGTCTTTTAGTCTTAAACCTCTACCAATACTTTGTAAAATCCTTATAGGACTTTTACTAGGGCTACTAAAAACAATATTGTGTAGATTACGGATATTGATACCAGTGCTAAAGGTGCCGTAAGAAGCGATAATAATTGCGTTATCCGACTTCTCTGTAATGGCTCTAACTTGTTCTCGTTCATTTGCTTCTACTCCTCCATAGATGAAAAATACTTTACGGTCTCCTGCTTTCTCTTCGATTAACTTCTTTAGGATTTCGCCGTGTTTTTCAACATATTGAAATAGACAAAGTGAGTTGCCTCTTAATGATAAGCACAAATTCCGTATGTATTTATTCCTGGCAGTATTTGAAACGAGATAATCCATTTCTTCTTGGTATGTTTTGTCTTTGATAAAGTCTCTAGCAATCTTATCATGTTGTAATATTAGACACATAATTTTTAAGTCGGCAAGTTGTTTCTTTTCTTGTAGTTCACTTGTAGATACAACTTTATTTACAGTGCCAAATAAACCCTCTAATACTAGTTTATGTGTCTTTGTACCATCTAAAGTACCTGTCAAACCTACTCTGTATTTACACGTCTCTAATTTAGTCATTATTTTAGATAGACTAACTGCCTTAAATAAGTGTGCTTCGTCACCTACGATCATGCCAAACTGTTTAAACCATACTTTTGGCAACTTGTAGATAGACTGCCATGTAGATATTATTACTCTTTTATTTGTGTCTTTTTCGTGTCCTTGATATATTTTATGTACGTTTCTTTCACTATTATAACCATAATCTTTAAAGTCTTTGAACAATTGTTCTACTAAAGATGTTGTGGGTACTATAATTAAAATCTTATCTTGTTTAGTATCTTTTAGTCTTAACAAGTTAAAGATTAACATTAAGTATATGATAAGTGATTTACCTGAAGCAGTAGGCGAGACTAGTAAACAACGATTTTTTTCTATCGAGTGTTTAAATGCTTCTCTTTGATAATCTCTGACTTCATGTGGTAGTTTAAGTGCTTTGATTAGATTATCTAATTTAGTATCATCTATTTTTGTATCTTGTATCTTAGTACCATCAACTACTTGTACGTCATTTTCTTTACACCAGTTTAACACATAAGGATATAAACCTGTGTATATTTGTCCTGTCGCATATGAAAACAATCTAATTTTACCGTCCCATACTCTGTTTCTAAACTGTGGCATAAATTTAAAACCAGGTACTTCAAACGTAAAGTATTCACCTAACTCTCTTCTAATATCAGCGTCTGCTTCTATTTTGAGATAGACTTCGTTTTTCTTATCTATGATTAAATATCTAGTTGTCGTCATTTATTAGAACATTATAATTTTTAAAGTAGCCAGGCATACCTAATCCAGGTCTGCCATCAAAGTGTGATATACCCTCTGGCTTCATTCTGTTATAGTGTAAAAATAATTGAGCATGATTTACACCTTTAAACTTTTCTCTCCAATGTTCTAAATCACAACCTTTATAGACTAACATATCGCCTGGATTCATTCTTACAGGCATTTCTTTACCAGACTTCATCTTAACCCATATCGGCCAACTATAATCTGGATAAACATTTTTATCTACGTTAGATACGTCATAACCTAAACATATTGTTGTTGAAAACTCACATGATGGTCTATCTTTATGTCTATCTAATTTTTGTTTTTCAAAGTACAATCTATAATAAGAATATGTTGGTTGTAATTTAGTTGATGTTATTTCTGATATTTTTTTATGACTTAAATCGCATAAACTATCCATAACAGGATCACCGTACATTGAGAAAGCACCTGTAACTTGTTCATCATTAAAAGTACCAAACATTTTATTATCAGTTATTATATCTAAATTTTTATCTTTTCTTTCCATAATTAAGGCTTGTCTTTGTGCCATAATTTTTACATGATGATATAATAACATCACTGTTTCATGTTGTAAAAAATTATTTACTACAACAAAACCTTCTTTGTCAAAGTGTTCTTTCATATTCATCATCGCCATGGTCTCCCTAAGAACCAAGCTACTAAAGAGTATCTAGTTCCTTTTGTAATTTTTTGTACAGAGTGTTTTTGAAATGACGGAAATACAATCATTGATCCTGCTTTTCTTATTTCATTTACTTTGTGAAACTGATCTGTTCTTTGTTGTCCCATATCAAACATTAAATCACCACCTTCATATTCTGTGCCCTCATTTAAATTTATAGTACAACTAATTTTTCTAACTTTACCTACATAGTTTTCTGAAAAAACATATGAATATTTTTCTTTATCAGTGAATTGTGTTACGCCTGGTACATTTAATTTATACTTCATATTATGGCATGAACCACCGTCTGTATGCCAACCATAAAATTGTCCTTCTTTATAAACTGTAAATTGAGGTGCCTCGCAAAAATCAATATCCCAATGCCAACCTGTATCTGAGTTTGCCCTTTTGATTAACGGCCAAAGTATATCGTAAATAGATTGGTCATCTAAAAAAGCAATTTTACTATCTCTAACATAAGTTTTACTTTTAGCAGCCTCTGTGCCATATTCTTTTTCTATTTCTTGTATTGTTTTATTGCCTAACTCTACATCAAACCCTTTACTGCCTTTGTAATTATCACTATAAGTTACACCATCATTTGATTGACCTTTACGTCTGTTTTCTTCCATTTTATTAAGACCCATAGCAATAACATCTGAACATTGTTGTTTTGTAAGGGCATTTTGATACCAGTAGTATTCATATTTTAAATTCATTAAATAGCACCACTAGTAAACTTACGCCAATCAATTGCGTTTTTAATAGTAAATCCTCTGTTTGCGATTACTCTAATAGTTCTATCTAAAAAATCAACAACTGTTTCTAAGTAATCTACTTTTTGTTTTGATTTTTGTAATTCTAAATCTGACTCTAAGTATTTGTCAATATCTGTTTTTAATATTTTTAAATCAAATGGTTTTACAGCATAAACTTCAGCAGGTGCTTTGCCTGTATAATATTCCCATTTTTCTTTTTTCATTGTATAATAATCACCTTGAGCACGACTTAATAACAACTTAAACTTTGTTAAGTGTTTCATATATTTGTTGTGTAATTGAGGTGTTTTTAATGACTCTAAATCTAGTTCAGTATCATTTATCTTTAGGTCTTTTTCAGCCAAGTCTTGTAATTGTTCTAAATCCATAATAACTCCATAATATATATTATACTACAAAAACTTTAAAAAGTAAAGTCTAAGATGTAGTAATAGTTGTACTTGATGACCCTACTGTAGCAAAGTCATAAATTTGATATTGAAACTCAACAGTTGCCGTTAAGTAGTTAACATCTGTTGGTTGTTGTGTAAATTGTACACCAGATAATCCTGTAGGATATACGTCTCTAAATCTTACTTCTAAATTAGCATTGTTTTTACTAGACAGTGTTGTAAGTGTAGCGTCTGAATAAGTACCACCAACATTTTGAGCACCGTATTTTACTTTACCTGGCTCTGTATTAACTGCTGTTGTACCACTAGGAAATCTATCATCACCAGAAGCAGCTAAATTTCTAAATTCAGAATTGTCTCTAGGAAAACCTAACCCTACTAACCAACCATGTATCTCTTGGTAGTTTTCATAATTTTCATCTATCATAAAAGTTAATGATAACGGACTGTATGTTAGATCATTACCAGGTATAGGTATTTGTTTAAACTTTGTGTCCTGAGTTAATGCGTTAAGTGATATAGCAGGTATGTTTACCTCAGTACAAAAATATTCTACTTTAGGTAGTTTTAAAATACTAAATTTAAACTGCGTTGGCGACGCATAATCTAATTTTGTAGGTTGTCTTAAATAACTGTTAGTTGTTGTCATACATATATTTATAATACCTTTGGAGACTGTCCTATATTAAAAGATATTATAATTCTATCGTTATCTGATTTACTAGGCGAAACATCATGTATTAACCAACCAGGGAAAATTAGACATTTTCCTGTGTGTGGTGTAAATTTCATACTAGTATAATTTAATTCGTGTAATTCTTTATCATTTGTATAGTGATGTGTTGTATGTGCTTGTAATCTAGGATCATATAAATTTAAATTACCACTATCTTTATCTGCCTTTACATAATAAACACCAGACCATAAAGCATTTGTATGACTATGTGATGAATTATAATCATGTTTCTTATTAATGATAGACCACATATTTGATATTTTTAAATAGTATTTGTTTGTATCATAATTAAGATTATTACCTAACGCATTAACAGATTCTAATATTGCGTTATGTATGTTTCTAAACTCAGGTCTATAATTTAAGTCGTCTGTACTATGCCAGCCACCTTCATTTGATCTTTGTAGATTATCTGTTTGTGAGTTTTGTAAATCGTAAATTTTAGGTAAAATATCGTTATTGATATTTTCATAATTTTTAAGGTATGTTTCTGCTACCTTAGTAGGAAAGTAATTATAAAGGTACATTTCACCTGTCGCATTATTCATACAATTATTTATACACGCTAAAAAAAAGGGGACCGAAGCCCCCTTTTTTAGTATTCTTGGTCTGAAATATTACATCAAGTTAGCAACTTGTACTCTTCTGTAATATCTGTTTGCGTTAGCATTACCAGCACCATTGATAACAGCATTGTCGCCTGTACCAGCTTCAGCAAAAGGATTAGCTTGTAAGCCATATCTTGTTTTGAAACCGATTTTAGGTTGGAATGTGTCTTGTCCAACGGCTCTAACCATTTGTAGAGGAACGTATGGGCAGTAGAATAAACCACTGTCATAAGGTGAAGTACCTTTGTAACCTACTACAAAGTATTGCTTAGCAGCTTGGTTAGCAGCATAAGGATCAATGTACACTTTGTATCTACCGTTTAATACACCAGCAAATGTATTGCCAGAGTCGTCAACGTTTAGATTGTTGTTTAACGCAGGAGCGTAATCTAACACACCAGCCATTTGTAGAGCAGAGGCAACGTCTGATGAACAGATTATAATGTTACCTTTTCCTCTTCTTGTTCTTTGTGCGATAGTATTAGCTTCTCTTTCTACTTGGAACATAAGACCTTTAAATCTCTCAACTGACCATCTACCGTTAGAGTCTGTGTCTAAGTCAAAGATTCCTTCAGTAGTTGTGTTGATAGTACCTGTGTTAGCAGAAGCACCTTTTTCAGCGTTGATGTAAATTGTTCTTACAACTTCTCTGTTGATCTCAGCAAGGATCTCAGCAGATAGGATGTTAGCCAATTCAGTCTCAGCGTCTAAACCATGGATAGCTTTCAAGTCTTGTGCTAATTCCATTGTGTACTCAGCTTTTAGGGCTCTTGTTCTAGCAGTTACAGTTGACTTCTCAATTGAGAAAGCCATTTCAGCAAATGCGTTGTTAGATGAATCACCTAGGGCTTCACCGTAAGCTCTTGTCATACCTTGACCAGTTGAATACTCTTGTCCAGCTGTTGGGCTGTCGTTAAGTATCGCTGGGTTAGTACCTCTTTGCTCAGTAACACCAGTGTTTGTAGTTGAGTCACCAGCAGCATTTCTACTAGAGAAATCTGTATCAGCTTCGTCAAATAACGCTTCAGTTCCAGACTGAGTTGAGTATCTGCTTCTCATAGCAAATATTAAACCAGTTGGACCAGTCATTGGTTGTACTCCGCAAATGTCGTATGCGATAAGGTTTGGCATAGCTCTTCTAACTAATGAAATAAGGATTGGATCCCAATTGTCAACGTTAGAACCTGTTGCGTTAGCAGGAGCAGCCTCAGAGATGAAAGCTCTGTCTTCTTTTAGTGCGTTTTCTTGGTTTTCCAAGATCACACTTGTAACGGCACGTCTGTATGAATCCGTGATTTTTGGTAAATCAGGATGTTCTAAGACTGGCTGCCATTTTTTTTCTACTTGTTCAGATAAAAACATTTTGTTTTTCTCCCTCTATTGTATTATTATTTAGACACCTTAATGTCTTTTGTTTTTTTAATAGCGGCGGTATAAGCAGCCATAGCATTCGATAAATCAACTGTTTCAGTTGGTTCAGCGCCTGCCGCTACATCATCAAAATTGTCATTACTTTTCACTTCTTCTTTAGCACCAAAGTAAGACTCTTTAAGAGTTTCTACTTTGTTTCTAAAATCTTTCTCTGTTGAATACTCAACTGCTTCTACTAAGCCATCGAATTTTTCTTTAGCAGTGTCAGCAAGGTCTTTTGACATTTCATCAATGATGTCTTGTCTTTTTAACTCGCCGTTGTGCTTGTGTAATTCAACGTTCTTTTCAATTTCTTCGTTAAGTTTTTTCTCTAAAGAATCAATTTTAGATGCTTGATCTTCCAAGACGTTATATTTTTCATCTGGAACATCAATGTAATGATCTTCAAATAGTTTTTTAAGACCACTGATAAAGTCTTCAGCAATCTCGCCTTTGATACCTCTCTCAATAGCGATTTCGTTTTCTTTCATCCACTCTTCTACAACGTAGTTCAAGTAAGAATCAACTTTTTCAACTAATTCGGCTTTTTGAGACTCAGTATTTTCTTCTAATTTCTTAGCGTATTCTTCTTCAAGTTTAGCTGTTTCAGCTTTAACTTTAGATTTAATAGCAGCCTCGAAAATAGTAGCAGCTTTGTTTTTAAACTCTTCAGATAAATCAGAGTCGCCAACTAAAGCGTCAACGTCTGCCTTAACATCATAAGACTCTTCAGAATTGTCAGCTTGTTCCATTTTGTAACCAGCTTTCATTTCTTTTTTCTTGTCTTCTTTGTCATGCATCATTTCTACTTTGTCGTCTTTTTCTGATTTCTCTGTGTCAGCAGTTTCTTCTTTTTTAGCCGTCTTCAAGTGTGATGGCTCAGCAGCCACTTGACTTGATTTCGACACAACGTCTGAAACTTGACCAACTTTTTTAGTTGCGTCTGGATTACTGTCAGTTGGTTTAACAACTGGTGCGCCTAGATCCTCAGCATCATTTTTCAATTTGCTTGGTTCTGCCGCTACAGCATTTTTCTTCGGAGCGTCTGCTTGTGGGTTAGCACTTGCTTCAGCCACCGCTTCTTTTTCCAACGCCTCTACTTGTTTTTCTGTTTCGGCCATTTGAGAAATCTCCTTTTTAAAATTTACTAGTAAATTATTCTCTTGTTACTAGATATTTATAAAATTAAAGTTTTTTAAGCATATCAGAGAATATATTTAATTTCTTCTCTTCTAATGCTCGTCTTTTAGTTTTTATAAGCTCTAGTTTCCAAGCTTCTATGTCTCTTTCAACTAGAACGCCATTGTCCCATACCCATTCTTTATTTTCCATGATACCTTCAACGAAAGCGTCTGGAGCGCTAGGGTCTGCTACAATGTCAGCGGCAGTGGCTAAGTAAAAATCGTCTTTTACATAGTTAGCACCACCTCTTTGTTCTAATGAACCCATTCCACGAGAAGATACTCCTAATTGGGCACCCTCATCTATAAGACCTTTTACAATCTTACCGTATGGTGTATTCATTATTTTTGCTTCACCAATAAAATTATCGCCTTCTGGATAAAGTCTTTTCACCATATGTGAAACTCTTTCTAGGTTGACAGTAGGACCGTCAGGATGACCTAGTTCTCCAAATGCTCTATTTTTATTGATAAATTCTTGGTTATATCTTTTTACTTCTTTCATAAGTATATCTTTTGGATATACACGTCCATTTCTATTTTTTACATTTGATTGTAAAAAGATACCTTTAATCTTGTATTCTTTCTTGCCGTTTTTCTCTTCAACAAGATATTCTGCTTGTGATATTTCTTCCGATATTAGCTTCATAAGTTTCTCTCTCTTACTGTACTATTTATACAAATTATTATCTAAACTCAACAATAATCGTGTAATTATCACCAACAGCAAAGTTTTTTGTAGATAATAGTACATCACCAGTTGGTGTCGTAGCGTTGTTAATTATTTCACTGCCAGATGGTCTTAAATCAAAATGACCTTGTCCTGATAAAAACATAGCAGTAGAATTTGTAGCACCATCCCAAATTAACTCAACACCAGACTTTGTACTTGCCGTGTTGATAGAAAACCATATTTTACTAATTTTTCTATTGCCGTCCTCTGTCATAAAAGTTAACTCTGAAGCGTCAACTTTATTGACTAAAGTTTCACCTGTACCATCTGAAAAGTTTGTTAGTTTTACTGTAAACTTTAAACCAGATGTATCTGCTATAGTTTGACTAGTTACTGTATCAGCCATTAAAACCCTCTTCTTTATGTGTCTCTAAAATTATTGTGTAAGATGAAACATTACTATCACTTGTTAGTAATACGTCACCTACTGTTTCTTTTATTTTACTCTCGCCTGGTTTAAGACCATAATTGCCTCTACCAGATAATGTAACTTTTTTTGTTGTATCGTTTTCAAAAAATACGTCAATATTACCTGTACCTAAAATCTCGTAATAAAGATTTGCGATAGATACTTTAGGTTCTGAACTCGCATTTAGTAATTCAGATACATCAATAAATGTTTGATCTGACTCACTACCTACACCTTTTGCTGTTGTAATTGTTTTAAAACTATCATCAACAAGTGTTGTAGTTGATATTGTCATTATTAGCCTCTAGGCGAACCAACAGCACTTGCTTTTGAAGTTGGGCAAGTAACCTTATCACCTGGATTTTTTTCTAAAATAACTGTATCGCCGTTCTCTAAGTAGAACTGACCTAATTGTGTATCGTCTGAATCTAATACTGTGCCTGTCGTGTCGGCAGTAGCAGTTACTCTAACAAAGTTTGCTCTACCAATATTATTACCACTAGCATTAGTTACAACGTCACCTTTAACTATAAACGTTTGTGCCATTTTACACTCCTAATTGTTCGTTTGTTTCTTTTTCAATGTATTGATATAAAACTTCTTTATTAATATTCCGAAATTTAGCAACTTTTTCTACTGCGTTTTCAACATTTAGAATTATGTTACCTTTATTATTAATCAACTTAAACATATCTTTAACTGCCTCTTTCATAACAGGAGAAAGACTGTTAAAAGATTTAGAGTCGATTAATTTATTCTCTTCAAAAATTTTACTTACCTTCGTCATTAGCAATATCAACTCCAGCTACTGACGGTTGGGTTAAATCTATATCTGCTTTACCGTCTGCTTTTGGTGTTACAGTACCATCTGGATTGAAAGTACCTGGATCAGCAATTTCAGGTTTTGGATCACTAAAAGATTCTGGTTCAATTTGTCCATTAAACATATTAGCAGCAACTTCTTTTCTATGTTGATCTAATTGACTTCCTACTTTTGCTTTTAAAGCGTCTTTAAATGCTTCACCCGCTTGGTCATTTTTTCCGTCTGCCATTGCGTCAATAAAGTTTTTTACTTCTTCACTCATTTTTTATCTCCTATAAATCGTTGTTTTGGCTTTGTGCTGAAGGATCAGCAATAATACCATCATCAACTTCTTTTCTAATTTGTTTGTCCATATCTTCAATTTCTCTAGCGTTTTGTTTAAGTATGTTTTTTCTAACATAATCAACAGAGAAAAACTTACCGATATATTCTCTCATTTCACCTGCCAAAGCTATTCTTTCTCTTAACATTTCTGTTTGTTTTAATTCAGCAAAATGACCGTCTTGTAAAAAGTCGTAAGTTACAGAACCCATTACAGTCGGCCAATCTTCTTCAGCTATGACACCTTTTAATATTAGTTGTGTTCTTAATAAGTCATTAAACAACTCAGTAAATTTTTTTCTAAGTCTTTGAACAAACTTAGTAAATTTCAACTCGTCTCTTGTAATCTCAGTTGATCTACCTAAGTTAAATCCAGATGAAGACTCTAATCTACTTACTGGTACGTTTAATGATCTATATAATTTCTTTTGAAAATACTCAATGTCAGCTATCTCACCTAAGTTTTGACCACCAGGTAAAGTTGATATATCAGTACCTCTGCCACCCTCTCTACTAGGTAACCAAAAGTCTTCTAACATTGACATGTAGTTTCTATCGTCTCTTATTTCACCAGTAGAAGCATCATAAACAAGTTTGTTTCTATATCTTGCCATAACGTCTCTTAAATATTGTTCAGCTTTTTGTTTAGGTAAATTACCTACATCAATCTTAAATATTCTTCTTTCTGGTGCTCTTGCGATTCTGTAAATTACAGTTGCGTCTTCAATCATTCTTAATTGATTGACAGGTTTAATTGCCTTATGTAAATAAGATAAGACCATATTTTTATTCTGATCTATTAAACCACTAGCACAAAAAGCAATAGTGTCAGGTGCGATTTTAAGACCTTGTCCTGAAGTTGTACCTGTTACACCTCTTTCATTAAATAAAAAGTATTCAACATACTCATCAACAACAGATAACATATTAGGACCAGCACCCTCTGGTCTTTTCTTTCTTATTTCTCTTATCTTTTTGATTTTACGAGGATCAATGTATTTTAATTCAGTTATCCCCTTTTTAGGACTATTTCTATCAATAATCTTATGATAAAACATTCTGCCATCAACATACCATCGTCTGAATATGTCATGTCCTTTTGTAGCAAAATTTAATAATTTTAATACAGTTTTAAATTCGTCTTCTATTTTATTTCTTACATCTTTACCGTAAGGCAAATTTTCTACATTTACTCTTACAGCGTCTTTCATTTCATTAGCAACAATTGCTTCATTGACAATATCCTCAATAGCCATATCACACTCTGGATGGAGTGAGATTTCTCTGTATCTTCGGATTAAATCTGCCTCTGTCTTGGCAGTACCTTCCATGTCAAGGTACTGACCAAAATAACCACCAGCGGCGACGGTTTGAGTACCGTCATCCGCTTGTTTGGTTGTAAAGCTTTGTTTTGGATCTTGTTGCTTTTTTGCTCTTGTAATACTAAATCCAAATAATTCAGCCATAATTTATTTCTCCTGTTACTTAATACTTATATAGGATATTAAGTAGTAGTATTTGATTCCATAAACTGGAATCTGAAAGTCACACCAAAAGTTTGTATAGTATCTGTTGGAGCATAACTTAAATCAACAGCACCTATTGAAGTTGGAAAACAACCTCTCAAAGTGTATGATTTAATGTTATTACCGTTTCTATCTAACTGATCTACAAATGCGTCTACCTGATAGTCAACAGGATTTGTTAATCCTTCGTTATCAGACATATTGTTGATACCGTTCTGCCATCTTTCCATCGCATTTCTAACTCTCATGTTAGTGTCGTTTAAAACAGTAATAGACCATGTATCAAATGATCTGTCTCCAGCAACATATATAGGTCTTCCTCTGAAGTTAATCGGCACTTCAGCGACTGTAAATCCAGGTACTGTTGTAGCAGTACACAAGAAAGCTAAGTCTTCGGTTTCTCCGCCTACTTGGGCATAGCCAGGAAAAGGCATTGTTACCTTATACTGATTATTTCTGACACCACCGCCAGCAAGTTTAGCTTTGAAGTCTGTTATGTTTGCCATTTTTATTCTCCTCTTCTATCCTTACCCAGCGACTTCTTCAAAAGCCACGCCAGTTCTTGTTGCTACAAATGATAATGTGATAAAGTTGATACTTCTTGCTGGTTTAATGAAAATCTCAGCAATAAATTCATTTCTATCAATTACTTCACCTGTATTGTTTGATTCATCACACACTACTAAAAAGTCTGTGATACCACGTCTACCTTGTACTTCTCTTAGGAAAGGTTCTACAATGTTTCTAAAGTTAGCTCTTGTAAATTCATCATTGAACTCAAAAAGTTGAAATTTAGAAGCAGTTGATATTGCCTTCTCTAATACAATAAACAATCTTCTTACGTTTATTCTATCAAAAGCACTTGGTGATGTTAGACCTGTTTTGTCTCCGAATAATACAGTACCTTGACCTGGGAAGGTCACTACTGGATTTATTCTTTTAACATACAATTGATCTCTTTGTGTTTTAGTAGGGTTGAACGCTAATTTAACAGCGCCTCTAATTACTCCTCTGTTGAAACCAGCAGGAGAGAACCATGAGTCTGCTACTAAATCTGTTCTAGCAGCCAAACCAGCTAAATCACCATTTAATGGTACATATCTGTAAACATCATTGTATCTGTCGTACATGTATTTGTAACCACTATCGAATACAACATATGAAGACGATCTTATGTTATCAAAGAAATCAATAACATTTGCTTTTTGTGTATGTGAGTTAGTCACATTCACAACGTCTGCTCTCTGTGGAGAAGCAAAAACGACAGCGTCTTTTCTGTTTTCTGCGATTGTAATTACGTTGTCAACATGAGTTGTTGAACCTGATGGTCCACACATTAACAATGAAACGTCTTCAATATCTGAATCAGTAAACTTCTCGTAAGCAGTTTTTAATTCACCAGCTGTAACGGCAGAACCGTCAGAACCAGCGGATAATGATTCATTTGTTGGAGTATTAACTGCTGTAAAAGTTGTACTAGCAGATGTTGATCCCCAATTTGTACCTGAACTGTTGTGGTCTGTCCAGTAAATGTATTGAGACTTATTGTATAACACGTTAGGATAATAGTTATCATCACCTTGTGGTGTTTTAGCGTCTGAAGCTTTAGATAAGTTACTAAATGTTTCAATGATTGTACCAGGTTTGCCTGATATACCACCATCTTCATCTACTACAACAACGTGTATTTCGTCATTGCTACCTGATCTATCAGATACATAAGGTGAAGTACCTGGAGCACCGTCAACGGCGTCAAAGTATCTCCATCTTCTTTTTACTGTAGCATTATCTACAACAGCAGTTTGTAAACCACCTTGACCTAAAGGATGTTGAACTATTGTTAAAGTGTTTGTTGATATTCCTGTTATTCTATATTTTTCACCAGTTGTAAAGTCTGTTCCAGAAGCAGTTGTTGAGAACTCTAAAATGTCTCCTACGTTAAAAGATGTTCCGTCATCAACGTCAATAGTTGTGTCGCCAACGGCTGTTCCTGAACCTTCATTTACTAATGATGAAGAGTTTTCTTCAAAAGCAGTAGCACTAGGGCAAGTTGAAACTAATAAGTTATTTCCCCATGTTCCTGCTGTTCTAGCGGCGAAAGTTCCAATGTTTAATGAACCGTCCGCATAGTTGTCCTGATAGTCAGTTGTATTTTTAATCAACTGTGAACTACCACCTGTATTTGCGTTTGTTAATCCAGTGTTTTGTGCCCGAACTACCTTTAGAGCGTTAGAGTATTGTAAGAACGAAGCGGCAGTAAAAAAATATTCAAATGTTGAAGTATTTGGTTTACCGAACGTATCTACTAAATCTTGCTCACTAGATACCGTGATTACTTCATCAAGTGGACCTTGAATTGCTTGTATAGCAACTCCTCCGATTGATGTTGACACGGCAGGAATGATTCTAGTTAAATCTCTTTCCTGTACGAGAACTCCTGGTGATACTTGAAATGCCATAAGATTCTCCTTAATTAGCTATCATTTTTTTAATCAAAACTCGTAAGTTTTCTTACGCCCATAGTCAAAACTTTTTATACAGATATTTATAATAACAGTAAATTACAGTCCTTTTCTTGTAACTGGATGCCATACTGTACCATATTCGTCTGAAAATGACTGTTCTTCTTCAGGTGTACCGTCATCTATAAAACCAAATGGTGCCATATCTTGTTCTATGAGCTTTTCTTGTTCTACATAAAGTTGATTTCTAACGTTAGTATTGGTCATTTCTTTAAAATATGCTTGATTAGATAACCAACCAAATATAACTAAGCATGTAATTAAATCGTCATTACAACCATCTTCAGCTTGCCAACTATTACCTCTTTTACTGAAAGTTGACATTTCTTCTATAATGTTAAAGTCATTTACAATTAACTTATCACTTTCGACTAATGTCTTAAAATTAGAACAACCTAGTTTTTTAATCTGTTTAGTCATTCTAACACCTAATGATGTACCTCTGCCACTAAATTGGGCACCTAATAGTTGACCTGCTCTACCTCTTTGAGTTGTCATTAATAAATTATCATACTCTATTTCAAAATGTAAGGCGTCTGATATTTGTTGACCTAAATCATTTACTTCAACTAAAGTATGAGCAGTGTTATATGCTTTAGCAACTTTAGCTATGATATTAGGAAAAACATATGGTTTGATTTCATTGTTTCTATATTTTGCTACAACTCTATAAGGCATTTGTGTTACATCAAATACTACAAATGCTGAATAATCTTTAACTGTGCCTCTTGCTACGTCAACTGTACAAACATAAGTATGATTCTTTTTAGGTCTCTCGTATATATCAACACCTGCGTTTGACTCAATAGGTGGTAAATGTGCTAATGCTTTAATTTTTGATGGTGAAATTAAAGTATCTACACTACCTAAAAATTCACACTCAAACTCTGATTGAAACTGCTCAGGACTTGTGTTTCTAATTGTTTCTTCTTTCCACTTTTCGTCTCTGCCAGGTACCTCTGACCAATGTACATCAATAGGTACATAATCATTTCTTTTGTTTTCAGCGTCAACCCATAACTTATAATACATATTCATTCCGTGTGGTGTTGATACTATAATCATTTTAGTTTTTTGACCAGATGAGATAGTAGGATAAACTGAACTAAAAAACATTTCTGCTATATTAGCAGGCACGAAAGCAAACTCGTCTAAAAATATAATGTTAAATGATCCACCTCGAATAGCACTTGAAGATGTAGCGGCTGCTACAATAGTTGATTTATTTTCTAATTCTATATTACCTTTATTCCAGTTTATAATACCTTGTTGTAACCATTTAGGTAAATTTTCATAGGCTAATTGTAAACGACCTAATATATCTCTAGCAGTTGATGATTTGTTTGCTAATATGGCAATGTTAGAATTAGGATTAAATAAAGCATAATGTAAAAGATATGATACAGTTGTTGTTGATTTACCTGATTGTCTAGGTAGTTTACAAATAGTGAATCTATTATTATGTATTGTTCTTACAATATGTTTTTGAAAGTCATACATTTTAAAAGGTACAAGACCCTCATCTAAAGATACAATCTTCATATAGTTTTCCATAAAATATAATGGATCTTCAGCACACTTTTGATATTCTACTATTTGTTCTTTAGTAAACTCAACAGGTGTATTTACTTTTTTTAGATTTGGGTTACCTAAATATGCGTCAGTCATTTACTATTATACCTTCTATATGGGTGTATCCCATTTTTTTAGCAGTCGTAATTCTTTGACTACCTTTTAAAACAACTAAATCTTTTTCTGTATATCTAACACCTAAAGCACCTACTCTAGGATTAGGATTTATTTTTCTTTGTTCAACTTCAATAGGAGTTTGTAGCGTGTTTGATTTTAGTAAATCTTCTAATACTATATTATTTTTTTCATAGTATCTATCAAAGTGTAGATCACTTATCGCTAGTATCTTCTTTTTCGGGTGTGATATTTTTGCTTTTAATATTTTCATTTTTTAACATTTTCTGTAATTCAGCAGTAGAACCTACAAACAAAGCATTTTTAATTTGTGCGTTTGCTGTTTTAGGTAATTCTTTTAAATCTTTTAGTTTCTTTTGTAAGTCTTGTAATTTATCTACCGTTTGACCTACTTGTCCTATTAATTGACCAGCAACTTCATATGCTCTAGGATGTTGTCCTTCTCTAGCAATATCTAATATGCCGTCTATTGCTTCTTGTCCTCTTTCAATAAGATTATAATAGTTTTCTCTACTATATTTGTAATCATTATCTACGTCTGGACTTTCTTTTTTTTCTATTCTAGGTACAGCAGGTTTAAATTCTTTTTGAACAACAGGCTGTTTTGATTCTATGCCTAAAATTTCATTTACCTTATCTTCTAGTTTTGTCATAATTACTCATCACTGTCAGTTGATGGATTATACTTTTTACCATCTTCAAATTGACTTATTGTAGTTGTAAATCCAAAATCATCATCTGCGTCAGCACTTGTAGGATCAGGTGTAATCTCAATTCTAATTTCTCTTGCTTTGTCTGTTGTGTCGGTATCAGAATACAAATCTGATTGAACAGTTTTGATAACACTTTGAGTTGTAGCAGGACCATATAAGTAAGTTTTAGCAGTAAACCCTAATGTATAAGTGACTGCTCGTCTTGTTGTATAATTACCTGTATAACTATCTTCATATTGAACACTATTTAAAACAATAGGCACGTCTCTCTTAATACTTAAATTAGGTATAGCATTTATTGTTACTGTATAATCAGGTTGAAAGAAAGGTAGTATTTGTTCTATAATTTGTAAACCACCCTCAGCAGTTGCCGTAAAAGAAAATAAATTAAAACTAATATTGTATGGCACAGGCATATAATTAAAATCCATAATTTTTCCTGTTTTGCCTGTTTTAACTCTTTTAAATTTTTGAACTCTGGTAAGTTTTCTAGTAGGATCATATTGTATACCTGAAATCTCAAAACCTAATCTAGGTAAAGTAACAGCAAATTCTCTATTATCTAAACTAGGTTGTTGATCTAATCTAGTTAAAAACTTTTCTTTAGGTCCATAACCTAATGGTACTCTAATAGATTGAACTGTATTACCACTAGAGTCTTTTCTTCTTATTTGTATATTGTTAAAAATTTGACCAAACGCAATGGTCATTTTTCTTAAACTTTGATTGTAAAAATAAGTACCAAACATGTTATAATCCGTTATCTACATCCCCAAAAGGATTTCTTTCTGTGAAGTCTAATATATCGTCTGCTGTAGATGATGTATCAAAACCTGCTTCACTATCTAAGTCTGTGTTATCAGCATATGGTGATTGTGTTTGAAGAGCATAAGTTTCTAATAAGAAGTAATTTGCCTCATCATCAACACTATCGTTTTCTAATAATAATGAACCATCTTCATTTTCTAAAGTCATTTGATGAGCAAGTTGATCTAATGAGTATTTGTCTTCAGCAGCGTCAACACTAGCAACACCTGTGTCAATTCTTTCTGAACTATATTCCCAACGTGTAACTCTAAGTTTGTAAATAGGCAATTGACCTAATTGAAAGAATGGTTCCTGATCTTCAACAAATTGAATTTCAAAATAACTATTCATCAAAGGCATATAAATTATATCGCCTTCGTTTGGTCTGCCTGATTTTATTAGAGTAGCAGGATCATCAACTAAATCATTCCATCTTCTTTTAGCGATACAGAAAGTTGTATCTTCTCTGATCTCTAAACCAAACTTGTTAATAATTTCTTGTTCGCCAGCAAAACCATCTGTACTTTCAAAATACATTTCTGCTAAATAAGCGGCATTAAATTTAGACGCAACGTCTTCGCCTAAAATTAAGTCTTGGTTAACTAATGTTCTTGGTAAGTAATATACGTCATGTCCGTATATTTTAAGACCTTCTATGATTAGATTTTCATAAAGTCTTTTTTCGTTTGTCGAACCGATACCATCGCCGCCTTGAAAATAATGGTTAACTGGCATGGCATTATCCTATCATTATAGCTGGGTTTAACTCGTATGTTGTTCTTAATTCTTGTTCTAATTTATCTACGTCTGCTAATGCTTCAGTATATATTTGTTGACCATTTAATGTAACACCACCTAACATAGCGACACCATTAAATTTTGATAAGTTAGCGCCCCATTGTTTTTTAAATAAAGCAGTAACATATCTTTTCAAAAATATATCATTAAAAACATCCGTATATGTTGCTGGGTCTAATTTTCTATAACATTCAATAACCAAATATTCATCTACTTGTAAATCATTACCCCAATCCATATCAATATATAATCTATTATCATGTTGATTAAATCTTAATGGTTTTTCACCTACTAAAATATGATCTAAAAAATCTAGTTGTCTTAAAACAATGTCATAGTTAATTACACTAGTTGAAGAAAAATCATAAAGATCATTTAATCTTAATTGGTATCTTACATCAAATAAGTTTAGATTTCCTTTATCTGAAAAAGGAAACATATTGATTACAGATACTACTGATTCTGGTACGACAAGATAATTATTATCTTCATTCCAAGTTGTTGTAGTAGAGCCTGAAGTAACTGATTCTGATTCAGGATTAATAGCAGACAAACGAGTTTTATCTGCCTCTGTTAATTTATATTTTAGATATGTTCTTCTAATACCATCATAATGATATTGAGCATAATATTGTAGTGCTTCGTCCAATCTATCTTCTAGTTGGTCGTCATCTACATTTATTTCTATAACAGGTTTCCCTAATGCTCTTAAAGCATATTCTTTTAAATTTGCTCTACTTGACGGTGTTGCCATTGTTTATCCTTTTAAATATTTATAACTATTAACCAAGCGCAATTGCTTGAGAAATAGAGAACGATTGTGTAGCAAGTGTGCCTGTTATTACAGGTAAAGTTAAAGTTACGTTACCTGAATATGTTGAGTGAGCTGCTGATTTCAATGAAGTATAGTGAGCATTACTTGACTCACAATAAAATCTTTGTTCGGCAACACTACCTGTTCCTGTTCTAATCTCAATTAATCCATCTGTTACAGATACACCACCACTTGAACCATTACCATCTAAATTTACTTTACCTGATCCGTTAGGTAATAATTGTATATTAGCGTTTGACGTTGACACTATATCATTGCTGTTAACATCTAAATCACCACCTAATTGAGGTGTTGAATCTTCTACTATATTTGATATTGCTGAAGATGTGGCAAGACCAGATACTAAAACTGATCTAGCAACTTTTTTAAGTCCACCACCTGAAGTATCAACTGCTAATAAAACGTCATCACTAGCAATTGTACTAATAGCACCTAATTCAGATACAGCTTTTGAACTAAATTTAGAACCATCAGCAACTAAAATATTACCACTTGTATTTGTAGTTAAAGTTATGTCGTTAGAATTTACAGTTAAATCACCATCTATTCTAACACTTTCGCCAAAATCTATTATACTAGAGTCAGCTGAAATAATTTGATTACCTGATATTGTAATACCACCAGATGTTATACTTGTAATACCTGTAATAGTAGCACTTGAAAAATCTACAGCACTAGCAGGTACTCCAGCAAGTCCTGGACCTAATTGTGATACATTAATTCTTTTTTCTGTACCACCATCTGAAATAGCAACTTGATCGGTTGACGCAACAGTAATACTAGTACCGTCAGTCATGCCGTCTATATTTAAAACAGCCTCTACTGTACCAAATTCTAAGGCACTAGCGCCTGAGTTAACTTTTAATACTTGACCAGCACTACCGATAGATAACGAAGCACCCAAGCCACCATGTGTTAATGCGATAAATTCACCCGATTGATATTCTGCCAAACCTGTGGCATTGTTATCATCATCAAATACGGTTCTTATCGGTGTTTTTGCTGACATAAAATCTCCTTAATTACAATATTTATATATATTCTCCATTAGAATGAAAATAACTCTACTCTTCCTGCTGTTGTTCCATCTGCTTTTTTAAATGATGTAAATACGTTAGCTCCCTTACCAGATGTAGCAGCCATTGTAAAAGTAGCGGCAGCAGTAGATAATCCACCAGAAGCAGTAAATAAAGGTACGTCTCTAGTAGCAACACCAGAAGCATCTGATTTTGCGATAGACTGTGAACCTACTTTTGATCCAGTAGGTAATACAACACCTGTGGATGCTATCGTTATTACACCTGTACCATCACCACTTATTTGAGAACCACCTAAATCAATCGTGTTGCCAGATAAAAATAATTCTTTCCATCTTTTATTTTGTGATCCTAAATTATATACCTCTGTTGTTAAAGGTTCTAAACTAGAAATAAATCTACCTTGAACATTAATAGTATCCTCAGTAGAATCACCTACGTTTTCTCCTAATTTAATATCACCTTTTAAAACAGCGTCATTTGAAACTTCTAAAGTTGAACCTGAAACATAAACATTTTTAAAATAACCATTGTTCCATTGTTTTGAAGTCGAACCTATATCTCTTGTTGCGTTTGCGTCTGGTAATATATTTTGATCTACAGCAGATAAATCTGAGGCTACTTCGCCAAAATCATATTTGCCTGTGGTCGCATTATATTTTAAAGCAAAACCGTCAGCTTGTGCTGAAGTATCTACGTCACCTAAATCTGCTAAATCACCAGCACCACCGCCACCTAGCGATTGTAGTTGTAAACTTGTTAATTGTTTAAATCTTGTAAACTCTTTTGTTAACTCTTCAATTGATATACTACCACCATCTATTTGTTCTTTTAGGTCTTTTGCTTTTCGAGTTAGAGTTTTAGCAATGTCGTCTCTGTTTACATAACTTTCAGTAGGTTGAATAGATTCACCTACGTTAGTTTTAATATTTTGTTGTAAAACTTGTTTTGTTTGTTCAGTAACTCCTAGACCTGTAAAGGCTTTTACGTCTTCTACTAAACCAGGTTTAATAGGTTTATGATCCATTAAAGTTTTTATTTGTTCAGTTACAGATTCTACTTCTGGATATACTTCTTCTTTTGGTGGAAAATATGTATCGTTTAAAAACTTATCTATTTGTTGTACGAGTAAATCTTCACTAACAGGTTTCTTAGACTGTAAGAATTTTTTATAATCTGTTTCATCAATATCTAATTCAGATACTTTTTGTTTTTGATATTCTTCTACTGAACTTGATAATACTTTTAATGTTTCTTGTAATTCTGCTTCTGCTGTTGACGGTAAAACTTTATCTACTTCTTTTTTAGCAACTTCATTAAATTTAGGTAAACCAAATAATTGTTCTAAAGCAAAAAGTTTTTCACTTTCTGATAATTTTTGTTTTTCTTTTTCTTTGATTGCTAATGTTTCTAGTTGTTCTTGTTTTTCTTTTTCTTCAGCAAGTTTTTTTAATTCAGCGTCTTTTTTTGCTTGCTCTTCATCTTTCATTTCTTGTAAGATGTCTTTGCCAGCGAGTTTGTTAAAAAAATCTTCTAATGAATTGGTCATTACAGTTTAGTTGCTTCAGGATGTACTGTTATCAGACCATAATGTACTTTTTCTAAAGTAGAATCAGCTAGTCTTAATTCAACATCATACACATAACGTCCTGCGTCTATATCAGCAGTATCTTCATTTGTTAAAGTTAGTTTGTATATGCCACTTGTAGCAGTGACTATTGAAGCAGTAAATGTAGCAGTTGCTGTAGAAGAGTCATAGCCCTTTCTCATTTGAGCTTGTAGAGTTAAACCAGATATATCATATGCTGTAGAACCGTCTGTGGTTACTGTAAATTCTTTACTTAAATCAGCGCCTTGATCTATTGAAAAATTAACTGCTGTTTTTTGTGTGACTGCCATATTTCTCTCTCCTAAGTATATTTATAAGAGGTTTTTCTGTATTTCTCTGTAAACTATTTTATCAGTCCTTGATTTAATAAATCTTTTATATCTGTTATATAATGGCACCCATTTCTCCCAACCACTAGATTTTTCACAAGTAGATGACAAAGTATCTAGTTTTTTTGACATATGAAATCTTTTTAGATTAACTCTTTTATCAG
>Ga0160423_10001024_pt1 | contig 23180 bp, 18 predicted proteins | sample CRUFie14St8metaG_FD_108191 | JGI IMG/M metagenome (GOLD analysis project Ga0160423, IMG submission 108191) | Marine microbial communities from the Costa Rica Dome - CRUD Field 142mm St8 metaG | ecosystem: Environmental > Aquatic > Marine > Oceanic > Photic zone | place: Costa Rica: the Eastern...
TACGTTAGGTAATATCATCACCACAACCTCATCATCTACTCGTAGAGTTCTTAACTCTCAGTTAGATGATATGAAGGAACAAAGAAACAGAGTATCCATTAAGATGGAAACTGTAACCGATTCGATTACTAAATTAGAATTACAGATTTTAGATTTAGAATCTAACAACGAAGTGGCGGCAGAAATCGGACCACTTAGATATATGGCGAAGATTACTGGTAAACCAATGGATGTAATTGTAAATTGGTTCACACTAATGATTGTATTTGTGTTTGACCCAATGGCTATTGCAATGGTAATTGCTTTAAACAAATATGTTGGTAGGAGAGAAGAAGAAGTAGAACCTACCCCACCACCTATTGTAAAAAAAGAAAAACCATTAGATAAAGATGCATGGGAAGAAGCTGAAAAACGAATGGATATAATCGGACAGAATGGTAATGATGGCGAACATTATTTCGATACCGAAGAAGCAATTAAAAAGAATGAAGAAATATTAGCTACCAAAAAAGTAGAAAAGAAAAAAGAAAACCCAAAACCGATATACAATAGATTATCAAAACCATATTCAGATGGAGTTGCTGTAAATCAGAACACTCAATCTAAAGATGAGGATGATATAAAAACTTATTAAAAGATTTGGTATTGTTAAATTTATTTTGTATATTTACATAAGTTTAACATAAAAATAGTTACAAAGCGTATGAGCGATTTATATAATGAAGGAAGAACATCGACTAGTGGTGGTGATATACAACCAAACTACGATGTTAAAAAACCATCTGAAAGAGAAAAATACTTTCAGGAGTTTAGGGAGTTTGATTACGGAATAGATATTGAATCAAACATTATTTTAGTACAAGATGAAATATCACAAGGAATGGTATTTGATACAATCTCAAAAGTTAGGTTACTTAGAAAAATAAATAAAGATTTAAAATCTGTAACTATCTTATTAAACTCACCAGGTGGTGATGTAGTAGAAACATTGGCACTGATAGATTACATTAGAACTTTAAAGGATAACGAAGGAATCAGTACAAACATTGTATGTAGAGGTTCTGCGATGAGTGCCGCGGCATTATTACTATCTTGTGGAACTGGTCTTAGAGCAGCATCAAAACATTCTAAGGTTATGGTTCACCAATTATCAACAATGAATTTTGGTAAGTTAGAAGATGTAAAATCTAACGCTAAGTTTGCAGAACAATTAGAAGATGATTGTAATACACTTATGGCGGAAGTTACAAAAAAAGATAAAGAGTTTTGGAAAGAAAATCAAAGAACCGATTATTTCTTATCGGCACAAGAAGCATTAGAATTAGGAATCATAGATAAAATTATATAAGTTATGGAATACAATTATAGACCTTTAGGGGATAGAGTAGTAGTAGAGATACTCAAAAGACACGATGAAAAAACAAAAGGTGGTTTATACAAACCATCAGGTTCAGATACCACAATGATGGGTAAAGTAGTTGCAGTTGGTGAAGGATTATACACTCAAAGTGGTGTATCAATACCAATGAGCACTAAGGTTGGGGATATAGTTCTATTAGATGGAACTGGATTCAAACATAAGAATGGTGGTAAAACGTATAACATTTATAGAGAGAGTGAGTTCTTATCTATATTAGATGAGGTGTAAGTGTCTGATACTCAATCAGTTACACTATCACTATCATCACAACACATTGATAATCAATTAGTTAACAAATAAAAAATAAATTATGGTACACATTTTAGATGAAAATAAAATCAAAGAGAACTATGAGAAGTTCAGAAAATTAATCAATCAAACTTTTGAAGGTGAGAGATTAGAAAAATTAAATAAGATGTATGATGAATTGGAAGATAGAATTATTCTAACTCCAGCATCATCTACAGAACATTTCCACAATGCATTCGCAGGTGGATACATTGACCACATTCTTAGGGTTACATATAATGCCGTTAAGATTTATGATTTGTATAAAGAGTTAGGGATGCCTTTAGGGTTTGAAAAAGATACTCTAATCTTTACAGCACTTCATCATGATTTGGGTAAGGTAGGTAATCACGAAGAGAATTGGTACATCCCAAATGATTCACAATGGCATATTGAGAATCAAGGAAAGATTTATAAGACAAGTTCCAAAATGCATTGGATGAATCTTAACGATAGAACTATGTGGTTGTTAAATCACTATGGTATCAAACTTACTGAAGAAGAATATATCGGAATTAAATTAACCGATGGTTTGTATGATGAAAACAATAAAGAGTATTATATTACTTACAACAAAGATAATGTAATTAAAACTCAGTTACCTTTCGTAATGCATCAGGCCGATTTATGTGCCGCTAACTTTGAAAGAGATAGAGTTATTAACTCTGATAAAAAAGTTCAAACTAAAAATGTAGGTGGTAGACCTACAAAAAAAGCTAAATTAGAAAACGTAAAAATGCCAGAGAAATTAGATTTCAAATCTATCTTTGGTGATGTAGAGAACTAATATGGAATATACACAATTAATTTTATCATTAGTAATTATTTTTATCTTACTTTATATAGTATGGAATTTACTTCGTAAGGTAGAAAAATTAGAAGATGGTATAGAAGAATCTGATAAAGTAATAGAATCAGTAGCGACCTCTGTTGATAGAGCATTAGCTCGAATGAGAGAAGTAGATAGACTGGGTTCATTTGAATCAGATGACGAGAGCGGATTTGTGTTTGAAGAAATACAATCTGCATTAGATAAGTTAAACAATGAAATAAACCCTAATGCCTAGAAAAAGAAGAAAGAGAAGTAAAAGATATTTTACTAAAATCACAGAGATTGCTATAAACGCTTATAACAATTGTGATGATATTAAACTAAAGAACAAAATCTATAACAGATTCATTCATTATCCGTTTGATAAGTTATCGGAAAATGTAATTCACACATACAAAACATATTACTTTGATGTACCATATGAAGATGTAAAGGCAAGTGTAGTTGCGTTTCTGAATGAAAAGATTCATAAGTTCAATGGTGAAAATGGTAGAGCCTTCTCTTACTTTACAGTAGTTGCAAGAAACTATTTATTCAATGAGAATAATGCAAACTATGCTAGGATGAAATCAAAAGAGAAAGTATCAGCTATTGATACATCTCGTAATATCGTAAATGAGATTGTAGACCAAAGTAATAAAGAAGCTAAATCTGATTTTATAGACCATTACACAAAATATATAGATTATCATTTATATGAATTGTTTTTAAAAGATAGGGATAGAGCTATCGCTGATTCAATAAACGAATTATTTAAGAACAGATTAGATTTATATTCTTACAATAAGAAGGCACTCTACATACTTATTAGAGAAAGAACAGGTGTACACACTCAATACATAACTAAAGTAGTTGGTAAACTAAAAGGTATTTATGTGGAACTATATACTGAGTATAATAAAAGTGGATACCTTTCTATAAATTATAAATTAAGGGACGGTAATGGATAAGGATACTGAATTATTTAAAGGAAAAACATTCTCTGATATTATGTCAGATGTTTACCACAACTCTAAAAAGAAGGATAGACAACTAAAACTTCTTATTGCACAATTAGAACCATTGGTAAAGAACTTACAAGATGCTACTGTAATAGTTCCTTTAATAAAAGAGTATATGGAAGTTGCTGTAAAAAACGATGACCAGATTGTTAAGTTAGCGGCAATCATACAAAGAATGATGAAAGATGCTAACTCAGGTGAAGATGGTGGTTTTGGACTAACTGATGATGAAAAGAAACAGTTAATGGAAAACGCTGAAAAGATAGATAAAGAAATAGAAGCACTTGATAAGATTGAAGGAGATGAATAATGAGTCGATTTAGAATCGGTATTGTTAGCAGTCTAAATTTAAAAGATGATGATGTTAACGAACTATATAGTATTCAAGTTTATACTCAAGAAGCAGGTGGACGTACTGAAACGTGTTACCCCATTGATACGAATGTTAAACGGATTCCACTAATAGGTGAATCAGTATTAGTGTTTACAGGTTTAGGTCCAGAAGCTTCTGGTGGTAGTAGTGACCCTAAACTATATTACATACCATCAATATCAGTACAAAAGAATGTTCACAATAACGCACTACCGGGTGGTTCTGTTCCTAAAAAAGCAACTGGAACTGGTGGAGATTACGCTACTGCATCTGCAGGTACTACTAATACTTCTGGTGGTAATACAAAACACGATTACGGAAAAGGATTTTCAGTAAGAGATGATGTGGCTTCATTACAACCATTCATTGGTGATTTATTAATAGAAGGTAGATTTGGCCACTCATTAAGATTCGGATACACACCATCGGGTGCTGAAACAACTAAACAACCAACTTGGAGTTCCTCAACTGATAACGACCCAATAACAATATTATCTAATGGTAGAAATCGTGGGGGTTCTTACAATAAATTTATTATAGAAGATATTGATGATGACCTTTCATCAATCTATTTAACATCATCACAAAAGATTTCAATCAAAACATCTCAAACCAATTTAGGTGCGGGTGTAAAATCACAATCTGCATTTAGTGACCCAACCATAGTAATAACATCCGATAGAATATTATTAAATTCAAAAGAAGATTATGTAATTCTATCAGGTAAGAAATCAGTTAATATTGCCACTCCGAAGTGGGCAGTTGATATGGATAAGATGTTTACTTTGATAGAAAAGTTAGCAAGTGAGTTGGCAGATTTAACATCAGCCAAAGCAACATACGCTACAGGTGTTGGACCAACGGGCCCTGCAACTAATGCTGGTAAAGTTGCAAAGATACTTAGTGATATAAAATCAATGGCTCAATAGGAATAAGTTATGGCAGCATTATGGCCCAAATACATAACGGTTGTAGGTAGATTTTTGGATTCACCAACGGAAGGTAAAACTGAAAGACAAACTGCAGAAAAGTTAGCAAAAGAATACAAAACGGCAGTTAAGACCACTATGACAATTCCACCAGCTGGAGTAAATGGAATATCCGTATTACCAGATACACTTCCAATGGAAATAGCAATTGCAAGATGTTTATCTAATATTAAGGATTCAGGTGGTAAACCTAAATTATTTCATTTTTCTCAATGGGCCGCTGAGGTATCTAAGTTTTGGTTAGCAACTCAGTTTAAAGCAATCGTACCAGACCCACTACATTTGGCAGCCGCTACTGGAATACCAGGTGTAACTTTACCAATAAAAAATGTTGTTCTAAATGGTGGAGTTATACCAGCATTACAAAGTGATTTATTAACAGCATTTACACATCCACCATCACCAGTACCATATGGTATTCCAATGGCAACAAAATTAGCGAAAGCATTTACAACTCATCTAACAACAGTAGGGGGAACTCATACAATGGCAATGACAGGTGGAACACCAGTTTCACCAATACCAATACCAGCGTTACCAATTCCTTGGCTTGGGTTAGTATAAAAATAAACATTTTAATATTTATATATAAAGTATATCATTATGAAGGCAAAAGATTTAGCACAATTATTAGAAGTAATCGTAAGAAAGGTAGTTAGAGAAGAACTAAAACCTATCTTATCTGAGGTTAAGAAATCTCAAAAACCGATTATAAAAGAAACAAAATCAAAATCTAAAAGGGTTAATGACCCATTGGATATTGATATGAAAGCTATTTTAGCAATAGAAGAAAATAAAAAAGTATCTAAACCAAAAAAGTTTACAAACGATAGAGTATTAAATCAGTTACTAAATGAAACACATCAAAGTGGTGAGTGGAGAACTATGGATGGAAAACCATTTACATCTAATCAAGCTCAAAACTTTATGGGTGGTGGAACAACCGAAGATATTGATGGTAGACCTGTTGATACATCTAATCCTGAAGTTGCTAATGTGATGGGTGCTATAACAAAAGATTATTCTCAATTGATGAAAGCGATTGATAAGAAAAAGGGAAGATAGTTAAATGGCTAAACAGAGAAAAGAATATTTCTATAATCCGATAGATTTTGAAAAGGATATTGCCGTTGGGATAAAATTACCATTTGGTAAACCTAATGGATTATTTGCTCAAAGTTTTACAACTGAAGAACAGGCAATATCTAATTTAAAAAATTTATTATTGACTAGAAAGGGTGAACGATTGTTTCAACCAGAGTTCGGTTCTCAGATTTATGCACTTTTATTTGAACCTATTACAGTTGATTTAAAACAAAAATTAGAAAAGGGTATATTAGATGATGTCAATTTCTGGTTACCTTACATAATTATTGATGAGGTAAATGTTTCACCTGATGAGGATAGAAACTTCGTTGGTATCAGTTTAAACTTTAGAGTTACAGAACAAGGTGCTAATGAACAAATAATATTATATGTAGATTCCGCAGGAACTGCAACGATAGAATAGGAACGTATGGCAAAGGCAAACAAAACAGATTTAGTCCAAAAGGATGTTAAACTCATTGGAAAGGATTTTGGAGAGTTAAGAAAAAACTTAATTGATTTTTCTAAAACTTATTTCCCAAACACCTTTAATGATTTTAACGAATCATCACCAGGTATGATGTTTATTGAAATGGCATCTTATGTAGGTGATGTATTATCCTTTTATACAGATACTCAATTAAGAGAATCTCTACTAACTAACGCAGAAGAAAAATCAAACCTTTTCAACTTAGCATCAGTATATGGTTACAAACCAAAAAATGTTTGTCCAGCATCTGTAACATTAGATGTGTTTCAGTTAGTACCAGCTAAAGGTAGTGGTGATGATGTACGACCTGATTACGATTACGCATTAAAAGTATCTAGTGGTATGGTGGTAGGTTCAGATTCAAATTCCAAAGTAGAATTCAGAACACAATTTGATTTAGATTTTTCTGTATCATCTTCATTTAATCCAACTGAAGTTTCAGTATATCAAATTAATGAAAATAATAATGAGCCAATTTACTATCTTTTAAAGAAACAAATTAAAGCTTCAAGTGGTTCAGAAAGAGAACAAACATTTACATTTGATTCTCCAAAAATTTATGATAAAATAAAAATAACAGATGACCAAATTGTTAAAATAAAATCAATAAAAGATTCAGATGATGATTTGTGGACTGAAGTTCCATTCTTAGCACAAGATACTGTATTTGAACAAATAGAAAATAACGAAGATAACTCTACAAAGTATCAACCTTATAGTGGTGATACACCATTCTTATTAGAATTAAAAAGAGTACCTAAACGATTTATAACTAGATTCGAATCAGAAACAGAATTAGTAGTACAGTTTGGAGCTGGTATATCTGCGAATGCTGATGAAGAAATTATTCCTAATCCTGATAATGTGGGTTCTGCTCTATATCAGAATACAAGTGATATTGACCAAACAATAGACCCATCAAACTTTTTATATACTAAAACATATGGTGTTGCACCATCTAACACAACACTAACCGTTAAGTATTTAGTTGGTAATGGTGTTGAAGATAATGTACCTGCCAAAGATTTAACATCTATTGTTAGTAGAATATTTGAAAATGATAACACTATAAATCTAAATCAGAATACTTTAAGATTTATTCAAAACTCATTGGCAGTTACTAATCCTGAACCAGCAGTTGGTGGTAGAAGTAAAGAATCTGAAGATGAGATTCGTAACAATGCGATGGCTTATTTTGCGGCTCAAAACAGAACAGTTAGTAGAGAAGATTACATTATGAGATGTTATGCACTTCCATCACAATTTGGTTCTGTGGCAAAAGCATACTTAGTACAAGATTATCAAATAGAAACTCAATTGAATCAAGATAAACCAGAAGTTGGTACAGCAGTTACAGAAAAACCAAATCCATTGGCACTTAATTTATATACTTTAGGGTATGATAAAAATAAGAAAGTAACTCAATTAAATCCTGCTACTAAAAACAATTTAAAAAATTACCTTTCATATTACAGAATCTTAACTGATGCTGTTAATATTAAAGATGCATACATCGTAAACATTGCTATTAACTTTGATATTGTAGTTTTACCTGATTACAATTCCAACGAAGTTCTTCTAAAATGTGTTGCGGCTTTAAAAGATTATTTTAATATAGATAATTGGAAAGTAAATCAACCAATAAACTTATCACAAATTTATGTTTTATTAGATAAAGTAGATGGAGTACAAACTGTACCAAGACCTAATTCTGATGGTGAGGGTGGTTTACAAATTAAAAATAAGTTTGATGGAACTTATTCACCAAACAAATATGATATTAAAAAGGCTAGTAGATTGGGTATTATATATCCACCTAAAGACCCTTCCATATTTGAAGTTAAGTATCCTAATGTAGATATAAGGGGTAAGGTTGTAACACAATCTTTCTAAGGAGATAATATGATTTATAGAATATACGGACAAAAAGATACTACATTATACGAACAAAATCTTCGTAAAGACCAGAACGTCGGTAAGGATGAAATCCTCGAAGTTACTAAATTTTATGATGAGGATACAAATGAGATATGGATTGGTAACAGTAGAATACTTTCTCAGTTTGATTTAACTGAAGTATCTGAATCAGTAGCAAGTGGTGATATTGGTAATAATATTAAATACCAACTTAACTTAACTTCAGTACAAGAAAGTGAAGTACAAACAGAATACTCATTAGATGTATTTCCAGTATCTCAAAGTTGGGCAGAAGGTTCAGGTAAATATATAAACACACCTATAACAACGACTGGATGTAGTTGGACTAAGTTCGATGGTGTAAATACTTGGAACGTTAATTCAGCAAGTATATTTAATGGATTGACTCAATCAAATGTACCAACCGAAGGTATCTTATTAGCACAACAGTTTACATCAGGTACAGGTTCGGTGTTTTTAACAGAATCTATTAATGATATTGCAGGTAACTCACCATTTATGTTTGTTCAAAATGAACAATTAATTATTTCAGCATCTAACTTTTCAGGAACAACATTAGTATTTCCATTGTTCTTAGAAACAAGTAGAACGTATGGAGTACAGTTCCAAGTAGACCCAAATGATTTTACAGATGTACAATTTAGAATAGAAACTCCTGATGGTACAATACAAGGTGAGGAATCTTACGATAATATGGTAGGTTCTATTACAACAGCATCTACTCAATCATTTGATTTAACAACAACCTCTACAGGTGAACATAAATTAAGATTTACATTCTTTGATAACGATGGTTCTACATCATCAACTACTGGTAAGTTTGATGAAGTGTTTGTTACAGAAAAAGCAGGTAACACTTTGATATGGGAAACATTCTCAGTTAATGAAGGTAAGTTTGTTCAAAGAAATGTTATTAAAAATTCAAATGGTGAAATACCATTTCAAGGTGTAAAGAATTCTAAACTAACATTACAAGCAGATAATATTGGTGGAGCTGATGCTGAATACTCAAAGTATTTAGATAAGAATCTACAATACACCGTTACATCTGAATTAAACTTAGGAACATTTCCATCTTTTGGATTTAACTTATATAATCCTAATGATTTAAAAATGAACTCTACTCAAGTAACTGGATTACAAAGTGAGTACACATCATCTTTAACTCAATCATTAGTATTTACACCACCTCAATCAGGTGATTATAGATTCGCATATACATATTTTGCAAGTGGTTCGACTGGGGCGACTGGTTCGATTGATAATTTTAAAATAGTATATTCAGGTTCACTTCCTATAGTACAATCAACTGAAGCTTCATTCTTTAAAAATGAAGGTGGTGGTACTTGGTACACATCATCTTTGAGTAATACAAAAGTATCTCAAACGTTTACTAAATATACATCGGATTTAAATGTAGATGTAACTGATTATGTAAACGATTGGATAAGTGGTTCAAGACCTAACAATGGATTTATAATCAAACGACCTCTCACACAAGAGAGTGGTTCTGTTAGATACGGTTCATCTCAATTTTTCTCTAACGAAACACATACAATATATGTTCCTACATTAGAAGTTAAGTGGGATGATTCATCATTTGTAACAGGTTCATTATCTGCGTTAACAGCAGATGATATAATGATATATCCAAAAACATTATTATCAGAATACAAAGAAAGTTCAAGAGCCAGAATCAGAATCGTAGGTAGAGAAAGATACCCACAAAGAAGTTTTGCGGATTCTAATCCATTTACTACAATTAAATATCTCCCACAGAATACTTATTATCAAGTAAGAGATGTTGAAACTAATTTAGTATTGATACCGTATGATACAACTTATACTAAAGTAAGTTGTGATTCGACTGGAAACTATTTTGATTTTTGGTTCAATACTTTACAACCTGAAAGATTTTACCAATTTGAGTTCAGAGTTGATAGAGGTGGAAACAAACAATACTTCGATGGAAACGTATTTAAAGTGGTTAGATAATGGCAGAAAAAAAATTAGATAAAGAAATAGATTTTAGAGAAGTAAGAAGAAATACTGCCAGTCAGATAATTTCTTATACACTTCCTAAAGTTGCTCCTGCAGGTTCACCATCCCAATATGGTAGAGTTCGTATTCCTGCAATCAATACTACGTTAAATAAAATAGAGTTTAATAGAGTACTTGATAATGATATTGAACAATTTACAAAAACTATAAATGAGTTTAATATTGAAACAAAAAAATTAAATGAAGTATTTCTACCTGAAGAAGATATTGAAGGAACATTAGTAGAAGAACCATTAAACTTTAATGGGGAGCTAGTAAGAGTAGGTTCAGGACCATCCGCCATATTTTATATAGAAGATAATAAGTTTTACACATTTGCAGAAGGACATGGATACCTATGGCATATTATGGCTGAAAGGTTGGGTAAACCAATGGGATTCCGTATGAATGATGAGTACGATTATGCCGACCAATATGCATTACAAAAACCAGACCCGAATGATTCTGATAATAAAATAAAATATGAAATTGATAGAGGGTGTAATCAGTATTCAGTATATAACGATGTATCATATTCAAGAACCTCAGTTGCATATTTAGAAACAAACAAATATGCGGGTGAGTTAACTAAAGAAAAAATATTAGGTTTGGCAGCAGATTCAACATTATATGTTAAGTTTGTTAACAAAACAGATTCAAATAGATTTAAAAAAATCACAGTTACAGGACCAGATTCTACTCCGATAGAATTCAATAGACAAAAAGATAAACCTATAAGAGAAACATTTACAACTGTTGATTCTAACTTAGATGTTGGGGTATATAAGAATCCGGGTGATGGAGATGGTGTTCTTTACAAATTTAGATTAAAGTTTAAAGGTGGTGAAGTAAAAATGATAAATCCAGTACCAGAAAGTGCAAACGCATGGAACGGAGAATCATTTAGAAAGTTTGTAATTCCAGCAAGTGAATTAAATGAAAAACTTTGGAAAATTGAAATAGAAGAAGATGTCGCATTTTCTCCATTCTATGCACCAGGTACAACTACAGGAGAGAAAAGATGGTTAACATCACAAGGTGGTAAGATTGGACAAGGTGCTGAACTATATAGATGGACTGGTACTGAATGGGTAGAAGATACTAACAATACCGCCGTACCATACACAGTACTTGGACAAACTTACAAATGGAATGGTAGTTTCTATGAAACATATATAGCTCCATTACCAGGTGAACCAGGTGGGCCACCACTACCACCAAACACTACGGCAGAAATAGATTATCAAATGATGGATGGTAACTTAGAAGTACTTTATGGTGGTGACCCTCGTATGCGGGGTGGTGATAAGTTGGTAGATGATTTATGGGAAGCGGCACAAGATACACTTACTCAAGCCAATATTGCGGCTGGGTATCAACGAAAAGAACCGAAAACAAAATGGACTCAAAAAATCCAAAATAGAAGTTCAGGTGATGATGAATCTAAATTATTAGATGTACTTACTCAAACTGCGGATGATTTAATACAAGGTGGTACTGGATATTTAGCTGGTAATATATTTGCAAGTGTTAATACAAACACCAGAGCTACATCAGCTGATGTTAATGTTACATATGATGAATTGTTAGATAACTATAATTTACTTACTCAAAAAAATATGTTAATACAAACCAATGCAAATGGTGGTAGACGTGATTTAGAACAAGCTTGGGAATTGGGAGATGGTTCATCTACTTTTGGTGGTGGTAGAGTTTCAGGTTCTGAAAAAAGAAAGAACAGAGATAACAGAAGTCGTAAAGTTACTGTTTGGAAATCGTGTATTAAAAAACGTGCTAGTGGTAGAGAAGAAAAAGATTTATTAAGAGTGTTAGGTCATACGGCAAGAGCTATGATTCGAACTGGAAGTGGTAGGATACAATAATGGCTATGGATATATACGATAACGGAACAAATATACTTCTATCGAAATCACCGATAGATGAGCCAGATTTATACGCTTCAACTGATTTAGAACGTATAACGGAAGAACCTATTGCCCTAACTGAAGCCGAAATCAAAGGAGTTGAAAATAAAGATTTTGAAAGAAAATCTAAACAAGAGTTTCACATTTATTCAGGTGAAAATTTATTAGGTTCTAATTTTACTGAAATCAAATATGAAATAAATAATGATGCGGATAATCTATATGATTACGATATTGTTTTAAAACCTGAAGATGATGTAAGAAAATCAAATATATCCAAAGGTAGTTTTTCGGTTGTTTATAACTTTTTAACTCAGAAAACAGATAAATTAAAATTAGAAAATATTTCAGCTGATGGTACAGAACTTCAGTTGATTATTGATGTAGAAAAAGGAATAGTAGATTCTAAAGAAGGATTGTTAGAGATATTTGATGATATTAATGCTGGTTCAAATGCTCAATATGTTTTAAATTTTGGTGATAATAATTTAGCCGCAATTACAAATATAGATTTTACTTTAAATGAAAGAGTTGGTTTTATAAATGATACGATACCATTTCCTACATCAACATTCCAAAATAAAAGAACAAGATTTTATCCTATATCAAATCAAGAAGGTTATTGGGCAGAAGTATTTATTGATGAAGAAGTAGTAGATTCGATACCAGCGGGTGCTACAATAATGGCAGATGTCGAAGATGCTGTACCAGAAACCAATACAACACCATCAAATATTGTATTAGAAAATGAAGTTCCAAAACCACAAAGTACAGGTGAATCACCTGTAATGGTTTCTGCTCCTGCACCAGACCCAACTACAAACCCATTACAAGTTCAAGCTCCATCTGAAACGAGAACGGAAGTACCATATACATTTAATTTTCAAGGGTTAACAGACCCAAAGAATGCTGAGTTATTAAATCCAAATTCAAGACCAATACCTGAAACAACGGTAACAACAAGAACAACTACAGGTGAAAATGTTATTGTTAGTGGTAGGGATTTAGGATTAGCTCCAACACCAACAAGAGGCCAAAGTATTAGTACATCTGTTCAAAGTGGACAATCTAATCAATTGGCCCAATCAACAATGCCTACGACTGGTACATCAACATTTAAAGATAAGTTAGGTAGTAGATTATTGTTAGGTCAAAGTATTACAGTAAACCCAAGATACAGAACGACTGGTAGAGGTGCTAAGTTTAGTTTAGGATTCAATGAAAATGATATATTAGAATATCAAATAGATAGAGATGTTACAGGTGAACCAGTTTATTACATATATGATAACGATGATGATACACTTGGGTTTATCTTACGACCAGGTATAGATTATTTTAGATTACTAAATGGTAAACCTACTTTTAGTGAAGTACAATATTATAATCCTTTATTCAAAGATGAAAGTAATTTTAAAACAATTACTGTAAAATTATACAAACCATTAAGGGGTGATTTACAAACAAAACCTGCCAGTATTGATAGGTTAGTAAGAAATTCTTATGTTGAAAAATTATTAGTATATCCATTTACTAAAGTAAAAGTAAAAGAAAACTTCTCAGAACCTAACTTTAAAATTGATATGGGTACTTACGGAAAATCTGTAGGAACTGATTTAAAAAGTTGGAATGATTTATTAGATGCTAACTTAACCACATCACAACAAATTGTAGATAAGTACATTAGCTCATCTTTTACAGATAATATAAATGTGAACTATTCAGACTTCTCTGAGTTTGTACATTACTCATCTGCTGTTGAAAGAGTAAATAACTTTAAATACAAAGTTGAATTAATTGAAAGTTTTGATAGTAGAATTAAAACATTACAATCGGTAAGTGGTTCTGAAGCCTTAACAAACATATCTCAATCTATTACGAGAAAGAATAATGTTGTTAGTGGTATGGATGGATGGGAACGTTGGATGTATAACGAACCATCTTCATCATTATATACACATTATAGTTCATCTGCGTTTACGTTTAAACCTTGGCCTAAGGTAAGTTCTCAGCCAGTTCAACTTATATCAGTAACCTCATCTGATAGTATAAATTATTATAACGGATTAATTGAATCGGCAAGTTATTTCGATTCTGTAAACGATGCTAGATTAACAAAATCATTACCAGCATCTATAGCTGAGGACCCGTTGAACTCAGATTACTTACTGTTCGTTGATATGATTGGACATCACTTTGATATTACATGGTCTTACATTAAGAAACTAACCTCTATACATACTAGAGAAGAACATCCATTTGATGGTATGCCAAACGAACTTCTTTATGATGTTGCAAAATCATTAGGTTGGAAACTATCACATGGACAAGATAGAGCTGAATTATGGAATTATGCTTTAGGTACAGATAAATTTGGTAATACTTTACAATCTGGTTCATTAGCATCTAAACCATTTGAACAATACACACATGAAGTATGGAGAAGAATTGTAAACAATATCCCATACCTTCTAAAAACAAAAGGTTCAGCGAGAGCAGTTAAAGCATTAATTTCTACATATGGTATTCCTCAAACATTCTTATCAATCAGAGAATATGGTGGGCCTGCGATAGAAGAAGAAAGACATATTTGGGAACATGAAAGATTTGTGTACCATTTAAGATTTGATGGTGATAACTATATGCAAGTTCCTTTTGATAAGGTGAATGATATAGACCCAATAACTTATTTGAATAGAGACCCAAATCCTATTGATACTATTGAATTACAAGTTCAACAAGACCACAATAGAGATACCGCTATCTTAAATAAAGATAGTAACTTTGCGGTAATATATGAATCTATATCAACTGCACAAACAAATAAAAAAGGTAACATTCACTTTTATTTAAGTGGTAGTAGTGGTTATAAATCAGCATCTATTAGTAATATAAATGTGTTTGATAAACAGATGGGTACGTTAATAGTTCAACGACAAACATCTGTAGATGATATTACACAAGATAATGAGTACCGATTGATGTACCGTAGACACAGAAAAGATGAAATATCAGTTTCACATTCTGCAAGTATATTCATTACAGGTTCTACGGAATCATCATACAATGCCGCGTGGACTGGTAGTGGTACATTAAGTATTGGTAAAACTTTACCAACAACAAACACACCATCTCTATGGGCAAATGCACAATATCTAAGTGGTTCAATACAAGAATTAAGATATTGGGCAAATCCATTAAAAGATATTGTTATTGATGAACATACTTTATCAAGAGAATCTTATCATGGTAATGCTGAAACATCATCTTATTTTGATTTGAAGTTTAGATTCTTACCTGATTCAAGATTAAAGAATGTACAATCAACAGATTCACAACCATCACAACATCCTAACCAAAGAATATCAACCGTATTAAGTGGTGGGATATTATCAGCCTCATTATATAACTTTGAATCAGATGATTTAAGAGGTGTAACTGATGAGTACTATACAAAAGTACCATCTGCGGGAGCTAACAACATTATGAATAATAAAATTAGGGTAGAACCTAATAGGTTAAGAGGAATGTTAGATGTTGACCAAAGAAAAGAAAAATCTAAGTTTGATACTGCTCCAAACGATTCTAATCAATTGGGTGTTTATCTATCTGCAACAAAAATGTTTAATGAAGATATATACAACCATACAGGATACTTCGATATAGATGATTACATTGGAGACCCAGACCAGAGAGAAGGGTTTACAGAACAAAACGAACAATTAGATTATTTAAGACGACAAGTATTCAAAAAGTACAGTTCTAAAAATTTAATAAATACTGTTATTGATATTCTTGCAAGATATGATTTCTCTGTATTTGAACAGATTAGACAAACTGTTCCTGCTAGGGTTGATTACAACTCAGGTATTTTAATTGAACCACATATCTTAGAAAGACCAAAGGCCAAATCTAAAGTTAAGGTTACTAAAACAGAACCTATGTATCAGGTTACAATTGAGCCAATAGATAAAGACCCACAGATGTTTATTACTCCATTGGAAACTACAATGAGTGCAAGACCAAAAGTACAAGATTGGGAATACCCAACATATGAAACTGAAATAAGTGGTGGTGCTGCTCCTAACATTAGTATGGAGTATCCAACTTATAATACAACAATTAGTGGTACTGCATCACCGAATGTACTTATGACGTATCCAACGTATGATAACTTTTCAAGTCCAACTATTCCTATGTTGACTGGAAGTTTTGAAGCCGCATATTTAACGTATAATACGAAGTTAGATTTAACTGCATCACAACAATTAGAAGGTGAGTATCCAACATATGATACTAAATTAGTTTTAACAGAATCATTCTCTCAAACGGCAGAATACCCAACATATGATACAAAGTTAGATTTAACAGAATCGTTTAATCAAACGGCGGAATACCCAACGTACAATAGTAGTATTGTTATTGATGAACAATTTAGAAGTGCTTCTGCGGAAACGTTACAATATACACAATTACTAAATGTGTTTGAAACACCAAAAGATGTTACTGGATTGTATTATTTATATAACGCAACTTTACCACAAATAACACAATCAATTGTAGTAACCAAAGAAGATTTAGAAAACAAAGGTTTGATTACTGCAAAATTACCATATCAGGCTTCAAGATATAAATTTGATATATTGATTCCATCTCAATCAGGTAATGTAGGATTTGGGGTTGGTTGGATTACAGGTTCGAATGGTAGTTGGAATTACAATCCATTAGGTACAACTATAACTGATAAACGACCAGCAAAGTATGCGAGAAGTATAAATTATTTCTACAGTTCATCATTATCTGCTTCATTGGGATTATCTTACTCATCCTCATTCTCACCAGCGAGAGTATCAACTGATGAGTTACCATTGGCAATAGATAATTTAAGATACTTAGGTTGTAAGATGACATCTGATTCTTTAACTACTAATTCACCAGATACACCTGATGGTAAACCTGTTATTGAAATATTTCAAGCAGACCCGAATGTACTTATTAATACATCTCAAACCGCAGAAGAAGGTAATTTAGATGTAGATACTCAAACAGGTATTGCTACTGTAAATATTGATGATTTAAAAATCTCTGAAGAAATAAGGTATCAAAGAGAATTAGAATATAAAGAAGAAGTTAAACAGTTCCGTAGAGAAATACAAAGATTAACTTCTATAGAAACGGCTAGAAGAAATGAATTTGATTTAAGATTACAAAACTCTGAAGATATAAGTAACAGAGAATCGGCAAGACAAGATGAGTTTGATATTGTAAATAATGCTGAGGTAGTTGAAAAAGAATTAAAACAAAAAGAAGTTGAAAAAGAAAGAGAGACGGAAAAAGAAGAAGTTAAGGGTGAAGATTTAGATGGATTTAAATTACCACCACAAAAAAGGAGAGGTAGATAATGTCAAAAACAGAAAAACCAAGTAGAGGTAGAGAAGAAACTCCAAGAGGTAGAGGTAGAGGTAGAACTAGACCACAACCACCTGTACCACCACGTAATCCTGCTCCACCTAAAACGGAAGAAACTGTAGTGAATCCACCAGAGGTTTCACCTACACCACCACCGCCTCCACCAAAACCTAAGAGTAATCCTAAACCTGCGATTGGTGAAACATCACCAAAACCATCAGGTAAAGGACAGGGTGAGACTGGTGTATCTAAGAACGCCCCTACAAAACCTACAGTATCAACGAGAGGTAGTGATGAATTACCAAAAGATGATTTTGTTGATGATGTAAAGGTTAATGAGGTTATTCCACCTAAACCCACAAAAGGAGATGATGTAGTAGTAGATGATATTTCTGAAGTAACTAAAGATTTATTAAAAGATTCTTTAAAAGATAATGATAAACCTCTTACACCTGAGAAACCAAAATCAGATGAAGATGAGATTGAAGATATTATTAAAACTATAGATAAAGAAGTAGATACACCTGCCAACGTAGGTGGTAGTGGTAAAGTTGATGATAGTGATACCAAATCTGAAGATGAACTTATTGATAAAATTACAAAACAGGAAGAAGAAGTAAATAAAGAAGTACCTGTTGATGTAGTAAAAGCATCTGAATTAGAAGATGAGGAAGAACGAATTCGTTTAGAACAAGAAGAACAAAAACGTAGAGAGTTAGAAAAAGAAAGAAAAGAAGCAAGAGAAGAAGCTGTAAAAGATGAACAACAAAGAAGAACATTGTTTGATAACGATATAGCTCAAAAACGTAAAGAATTCAGATTGTTAATGGATGAAAAATATCCTGAGTTTAGTAAATCTAATACACAAGGTAATAAAAAACCAAGTGAATCAGAATTAAGATTAAAAGAAGAACAACGAATTAAAGATAGAGAAGAAATAGGAAAAGAAAAACAAAAAATTAAATTAGATAAAAAACGTTTACAAAAAAGAAAAGTAGATAGATTAAAAAAAGAACGTACCAGAAAAACTGAAGAACAAAACTTTAAAGTTAACAGAATGAGAAAATCTGAAGTTCAAACTTTTTTTGAAGGTGATGTACTTTTAGAACAAAAAGAAAAAACAGAACGTAATCCTGAAGTGAGAGGTGAAACTGAAGTTCAAATTAAACGTAGAGAAATCGCAAGATTTGAAAAACAGTTAGGTAGAAAGATAGTACCTCATAGAGATATAGTAGAAAGTGAAGAATCAGATTTTGATAGAAATGCTAATACTAACTCTAAAGAAGATATACTTATTAAAGTACCAAAAGATAATAAACCTCTAAAGGATTACAGAAAATTAAATAGGTTAGTAAATATAAGAAAAGGTTTAAATAAAAAGAAACCCAAAGATATTGATTTTATAAAGGCAAGAAAACCATCTCCTGAGTTAAATGATGTACCTTTGTTTAGAAGAAAACGTAGAAATTAACTTTTTTAAATAAAATTTCATATTTATTTAAAACCTTATATTTATTAGTGTAAAGTTAAATTCGACATTGAATCGTAGGAATTAACTTAAAAATATTTTTTATCATATTTATAAGAGAACAAAAATACAAAAAGGTAACAAATTATGGGATATTTAGATAATTCATCAATAACGGTAGATGCTATCCTAACAAAGAAGGGTAGAGAGTTATTGGCAAAAGGTAGAGACTTTTTCGTAATCAGTCAATTTGCATTAGCAGATGATGAAGTAGATTACGAATTGTGGAATGCGGCACATCCACTCGGTTCTGATTTTTACGGAATCATTATTGAAAATATGCCGGTAGTAGAAGCAGTAACTGATGAGAGTTACTCTTTGAAATATAAGTTATTAACATTACCTAAAAATACAATTCGTATTCCTCAGATAATTCCGAATCCAACGGCAATTACATTAGAGGAAGGTGGAAACCAACAGGTTGTAACAGTAACTACTAAGAATGGTGGTAACGAAACTTTAGGTTATACCGTAACATTAATCAACTCAGATGCCGCAAGTATAGTTGGTGATGGAAATGGTATCGCTAATAATGCAGACCCAGTAGGGCCTAACGAAGATAAGAGAAGTGTAACAATTAGTACAAACTCTACATTCACCATTACTTCTAAAGTATTGGCTGATAATGTTGATATTTCTACGAGAGTAATTGTAGTAGGAAATGAAACAGGTGGTAGAGAAGAAATTACACTTTCAGTAACTAACAACCCAGATATAACAGTAGGTAATACTATTGATGGGACATTATAATTAAGAATTTAAAAGGATAAAGATATGGCAATTTTACCAGCAGGTTCGTTTAATACATCAAAAAGAGTATATACGGCATTCAAAGTAGGAGATGTTGTTGAAGGTGGTGTTGAAAGAGTGACTAGAGGTCTATGGAGTGGAAACGTAGGTACATTAAGTGCATTCCATACTTCATCAGCACAATCAGCTACACAAAAACAATATTATTATGAGATTTTTAATGGAATCTCTACAAACTCATTAAATGAGAGTCAGTTTTCTGTAGCTTACGGGCACAACGCAGGTAGTGGTTCATTAGGACAGAATGAAGATTCTCCATCAAACGCAATTTATTCTCAGTACCAACAAATCCTACTTCCAGGTAATCAGAGAGTATTTAGTTTTAATAGTGTTGCATCACAACACATTTACGCAATCAATCTTAACAGAGCAAGATTGAAAGATAGATTAGACCCTGGTAACTTCCAAATTAATTTAGCAGAACTTAGTTCATCCGCTCAAAACCACGTTGCTACTGGTTCTAACATCGCAGTAACGAGTTCTATAGTTCACTCACTTATAGATGATTCTGCAGATACAGAACAATCAGCTGGACAAGTTGGTAGAGTATATAACTTAGTATCTGGTTCTATTAATAGAGGTGTTTATTCACCAAAAACTTATTATGGTTCAGTATTTCCAGAACAAGGAGTTATTATACTTAACGCTGATACACTAAACAGTAAGTTAGCATTTAACACCGTTACTGGTTCAAACGTAAATGGTGATAACGCATTTAAACTATTTACTTCTATTAGTGGAGCTGCAGTAATTAACTCATCTTTAGGATTCCAAGCAAGAAATGAAGAAAAAGTACAATCAACATTCTACTTCGTAAGAGCTAAGAATGGTGAGTATAATTTCTCTAACAATCCATCTTATGTAACGGGTTCAAATGGGGCATTCAAACAAGCATCATTTACTAACAATCCTAAAGCATATATTACAACAGTTGGATTATTCAACAGTTCACAAGAATTGTTGGCAGTAGCTAAGTTAAGTAAACCAATCCTTAAATCATTCTCTAACGAGGTGTTAGTTAAGGTTAAATTAGACTTTTAAGAACGACAATGATTTGTAATGGCAGAAGCACTAAAACCAATAAATGGCGGTGGACTACAGCTCTATCCGTTTAACGCTCACAAAAGGTGGACGGTAACGGATTTAGATTATAGAAGTGATTTATACCAAACATCCATTATAAAGGGAATCTCTCCATTACATAACGAAAAAGTTCCACTATCTCAATCAGTTGATGGTGAAAATGTTGCTGATGATTCTCAATTAGATAATACTCTTTCTAATTCTACTACTTACTTAGCTAAGAAGGAACAGAAAATTGTATGGTCAGGTCTAAACCAAATGTTTTTTAAACATAGACCTAACAATGAAAGAGATTTATTTACTTCTGCATCCATATTCTCTATTCCTCACAATAGATTGGGTGATGGTATAAAACCAGGAACAGTTATAATTCAAGATAAATCACAAGCTGATTTAGTAGAATACGTTAATATTATTGATAGAAAGATTGATGAGTTTCATGGATACCTAATTGATACTGATTTAAATACAGGTTCTTATGTTCCGTTTGGTGATTTGATGGGATATTGGGGATTTAACGATGAAGTAGTTCCACGTTCATCATCATTTGATAATAAGATAGAAGATAGAAGTGGTTATCAAAATCATGCAGTTGGTAGAGAGTTAGCATACCAAAGAGGAATTAAAACATCTGGTACTGCATCAGTTCAATCGGGTACTAAAGTTGGATTAAATGGTGTAAACTCTTATATTAAGATAGATGATAAAAAAAGATATTCACCTGTAAAAGGAAATGATTATTCACTATCTTTGTGGGTAGAGGCTCCAATATCACAATCTGATGTTACATCTGATTACAATTGGATTATAAACAAAAACGGAACTATTAATGAAGAATATACTGATTTAGGTGGTACTCCAAAACGTAGACAACGAAATATAGATTCACCTATATTCCCATATGAGTTAAAAATATATAATCAAAACACATTTAGTGCTAGTGGAAAAATAGTAGCATCTCTATCTGATGGATTACGAAATGTAGAAGTTACATCATCCACACAAATCAACGATGGTAATCAACACCACATTTGTTTTAACAAAACAGGTTCTCTTTTAGAACTATGGGTAGATGGTACAAAAGAGGCCTCATCTTCTATAAAATTAAAAGGAGATGTTTGGAATGAACATGATATTCTATTAGGTTCAAAATACTTATCAGATTTAGAAAGATATGGATTTGCAATAAAACGAGATAGAAAAGAAATCACATCTTTTAACTCACTAACAGGTTCGTTGGATGAATTTAGATACTATAGAAAAGGATTAACATCAACACAAATTAAAGGATTATCATCTAACGACTGGAATACAGGTTCCGCATATCAAGAAGATATTGTTGGTGAAGTTTTCTACAATCATGGAATGATAATAGTTTCAGACCCTCGTCCAAAATACAAAAATGTATTAGTTGGTAACGGTAATTGGGATTATGATTCTGAAAGATTAGGATTTAAAACGAAGTGGAAATCAACAAAAAAATTATATGAAACATCATTAATGTGTGAGGTTGGTGCTAGTGAATTTAATATTAGTACAAACCCATCATTAAGAAAAAATAATGACATCAGAGAACAGTTCTTAAAACCATTTATAACTGGTTCTGATTTCTCTCCTTACTTTACAACAATTGGATTGTATAACAAACAAGGAGATTTACTTGCAATCGGTAAATTAGCATCTGCTATTCAAAATAGAAATGATGTTGATATTACTGTTAAAGTAAGATTAGATTTGGATGGCCCTTTTGGTACTCCATTAACAGGTTCATTATTACCTGAATCTGAAAACAATATTAAGTTACAAAAAAGACCCGATGGTAAGTTTGTTTGGAACGCACAAGGGTTTTAAAAAGGTATAAGTTATGAATAAAGGAAATTGGGCCCACATCCAAAAGATGAAGGGGCATAAAAGTGGGTTGGAATCTCGTATCGATGAACAACTCAAAGCAAAAGGTATTGATGGTGA
>Ga0160423_10001025_pt1 | contig 23178 bp, 30 predicted proteins | sample CRUFie14St8metaG_FD_108191 | JGI IMG/M metagenome (GOLD analysis project Ga0160423, IMG submission 108191) | Marine microbial communities from the Costa Rica Dome - CRUD Field 142mm St8 metaG | ecosystem: Environmental > Aquatic > Marine > Oceanic > Photic zone | place: Costa Rica: the Eastern...
ATACAAAGCTCGTTCTAGCGGACCCGACCAATGATAATTGTTAGGGAAAAGAGAAAAGGTGATTGCGCAACTGGACAAATTCGTAGAGGATATAGAAAGGACATGTGACAGTCTTTTTAAGACTTTGAAACACAACATGTGCGTAATTTAATCACCACGACCAAACAAAATAATAGGATAAAAACTTCTCAGGCGCCTTTTAAAATCCTTTGAAGTATAAGCTCTTCATGAATTAGAATTGATTTTATAAACTGTCGTAACACCGACGTTCAAAAAAAAATCCCTCATAATAATCTACAGCCTCTGCCTGACCATATCCGAGCCTCTCAAAACGTGTTCTCCTCTGCCACCCTAAAGCTTCTGAGGGCTATCTGAATCCTTTATTAAATGTTCAAAAGATGCATTTGAGAGGTGTTAAAGATGTCAATCAGCAAGTATAAGACTACATAAAATCCGCTATTTTACTTAACTCTTACGGCTGTTGGCAGGCATGCATAAAAGACATTGGATAATAAATAAATGATGAGTTCCAAGCGTAAACTAACCAGTATATTTGAAATAACAGGCTCTGTTCTTGCCATTATATACGCTCTACTAGTCGCTTCAAATACTGGAAATGAAATACTGGGTTTCAGCTTGTTACTTTTATCATCAGCGTTATTTGCATTATGGGCTGTAATAGATCGCCGATGGGCCTTCTTGATGCTTCAATTTTTCTATGCAATATCTGCAGTAATTGGCTTGATTAGATGGTACTAAAATAGCCTTTAACTTAAATTGAAAAAACAAGCCAAACCTTATGGCGCCAAGTTATTTTACGGCTTTGTCGCAACTACCGCTTAAGAGGCTCTCCCTCTGGCACTTTATAACGGGATACTCAGTTTAATGATTGCATTTGGGTTGGCCGTTTTCTTACTAATTATCACCCCAGGCCCGGGAGTATTGTCCACAGCTGGGGTAGGAGCTGCTTTCGGTTGGAACCGGGGTCTGTTTTATATAGCAGGACTATGTTTAGGCACCAACTTGGGGGGATTGGCTGTTATTTCGGGTCTCGCGGCTATTATTCTAGCAGAGCCGTTGATAAGGACAGTTTTATTATTTGCGTCTGCTGCTTACCTGGGATATTTAGCACTCCGGATCGGACTAGCGGGGACAAAAATTGCCTTTATCCGGTCCACAGGACCCGGATTCCTAGCTGGACTGACTTTGGCGTTAATCAACCCTAAAGCATATGCTGTAAATACTACCCTGTTCACTAGTTTCCCCTTCTATCCAAATAGCTTTGCTTTAGAAACAACACTTAAATTAATAATCTTGAATTTTGTTTGGATCCCAACACATTTCGTTTGGCTTTATTCTGGAATAAAGCTCAACACTCTTAGCTTATCTAATAGTACTCAAAGATTTATAAATCTTTTTATGGCTGGATGCCTCTTAACCGTTGTCGCGCTATCCGTCTGGTCTCTTCTTACGCTACCACCCAGCACCGTGGAGTGAAAACACCACTGGTGTCTCATTCATATTTTAAAAGAGCAGAAACCGCTCTAAGTCTACCTCTAAACAGTTACTATTCTGAATAGAAAGTTTTTAGTTGTTGTTTTCACCTTAAGACGAATTCTAACCCAGATACTATTTATCTTGGTTTTGCTTATCTTCGTCATGTTCGTGGTCTGGGCCGCAAACTTCCGCCAGCGCGCTAGAGGCGACTTGCGGCGTACTGAAGAGAGCTAACAATACTAGAAATATTTTCATTATCTACTCCATGGGTAGCTTACGATTCCCCAGATTATTCGGATCACTAGATGAATTACTAACAAAACCTATTGGAGCCCGAGGCGAAAAAATCGCCTGTTACTATTTGAATTACACCCTTATATTGGCAGTGATATAGGTTTTTTCTTTAGAGGTGTAACACAGAATGGATGATGAACTTCCATATGAAGGAGTGAAAGTACTTGACCTTAGTCAAGGTATCGCTGGACCTTATTGCGCTATGCATTTTGCGCGAAACGGAGCCGACGTCGTAAAACTAGAACCTCCCGGCAGTGGATGCTGGAGCCGACAACTAGGTAAGCCTGTGGGCGATCAGACAGCTCATTCAGTTACAGTACATCGCGGAAAAAGGAGCCTTGCTGTAGATTTAAAATCTGCTGAAGGATTAGAAATAGCCAAGCGATTGGCCGCTAAAAGTAACATACTGGTTCAGAACTATCGGGTAGGGAAACTAAAAAAATTCGGGCTTGATTATGATTCTATTTTCAAAATAAACCCAAAAATAATTTACGTTGCGGTGACAGGGTTTGGTCAGATGGGGCCGCGCCGACATCAACCAGCAACTGACTCCGTAATGCAAGCCTATACTGGAATGATGTCAATCAATAAAGATGTTAATGGTTTGCCTCAGCGAATTAATATGTTGGCTATTGACTTCTCCGCTGGCCTGTATGCGTTCCAGGCAGCCGCCAGCGCTCTTTATGGGCAGGCGGTCAAAGGAAAGGGGAAACTTATAGAAACCAGCTTACTAGAGGCAGCGATGGTATTCCAGGAAGCAGCAATCATTGAGTCCTATCTTCAAGAGGGCAAACCGGAACCTATTGGTATGCCGGTCGGCAGCTTCAGAACTAAAGATGGTTTTATGTCAATTAATGCACGTCGAGATAGTCAGTTTAAAAGTTTCTGCAACTTAATAGGCCGAAAAGAGTGGGTCAGTGATCACCGCTTCATCGGCCCCCGTGAGAGAGTTGCTAATCATGAAATTTTAATGTCGCAAATCAGGCCAATTATCGAAACGAAAACCAGCGACGAATGGAATAAGTTACTTTCGGATGCTGATATCCTAAATGCTAAAGTCCATACACATATGGATTTGTTGAACGATCCCCAAGTGTCAGCAGCAAAGGCTATAAGCTGGGTTGAAAATGACACCTTGGGAAATATTCCAATGGCAAGTATTCCCGGACAACCTATGCCAATCGCTGGTGACAAACTATCTCATAGTCCTCACGTCGGCGAACACAACCAGGAGATTTTGAACGAACTTGGCTACAGTACCAGCGATATCAAAAATTTAAAAGATGAAGGTATTATTGGTACGTTTACACCCTAAATTTAAGATCTTCAATTAGTCCAAATAACAGCGCTAGATGCAGGATCAGTGAGACCTAACTCCGACGAGATTTCTTCTAGTAAACCTCTTAATTTATCCAACTCACCAACCAAATGCGATCTCAAACTAGCGATTTGGTCTTCTGATTCAAATAACCCTATCCAAGTAAAAGTTCTGTAACCGGTTTGCGTCATATATTGTTTTATACCGATACCCTTTTGGTAAATTTTATCTGGGGAGTTATGCATCCTGATAAACTCGTCTACACACCCCTCTTTTACTAGAAATCTCACTGTGCTTATAAAACCTGCCATGTTTACCTATCATGTCTATATTAAATCGTTTCAGTATTGAAATAATGTAATGGTACCACAACTTGTAAATCAGTTAGAAAAGCAACTTATTTGTAAGTTCCTGAAACTCTTCCAAATATTCCAAAATCCGCCGTATAAGTTTCTCCTTTTTTAGGAATTAGCATGCCAGTTAAAGTCCCGGTACTTATAAGTTGCCCTTTCTTCAACCCAATACCTGTTTTAGATAACTCATTAGCTAACCACGTAACTGGAACCAAAGGATGCTCCATTGCTGTTAGCGCATTACCTTTCCTTTTAAAAACTCCATTACAGAATAAAGCCACCTCATTGTTAGCAATATCCTTACCTTTCCAGTTTTGAATAGCGGGACCATAAACGAGGGTTCCTGACCCAGCGCCGTCTGATAGAATTGCTTCTAGAGGAGGAAACTTATTATCATGAATAAATCGGCACTCCGCTAATTCTAACCCTGGGTGCATTGATTTAATGGAGTCGGCCACCTCACTTATTTCGTAAAGTTCGGATCGTGGTGGCAAATCTTTACCGAGAAAAACTTGATATTCAGGTTCTGGTATTGGACTGCATAAATTGTCAAAATTAATTTTCACGGGCGACTCCGTGATAAATTGCGAGTAAACACGCCCGTATATCGGGGTATTCGTTCGCAGCGCCCTTTGCATTCGGGTATTAGTTGCAGCTATTTTCCAGCCTCCCACATCCCAACCTAGTTCTTTTTCAACCAAATGTGCTACTTTGTACGCATCAGCGTGGGATCTTGGAAGCAGCCTATTATGCAGGCCGCTCTGTTGCCGATTATTTCGCCTTAAATCAGCTAACAATTTAGCAAGTACCATTTGATTACTCGTGGTCACTGTTCCGCTCTAAATTTCATATTAACTTATGTGTCATAAAGTGATGTTAAATCAGCCTCGGCCCTATAATTACACGGAAATCGCGTAAAAATAACATCCATTAAGAAGTGATTTAAATATTTTCCGTTATTTTTTGAATTGACTGACCTCGCTCTTGCATTTTTTCTTTTTTCTCGCAACTAGATTTTATTTTTCTGTGGTTACTGGCAAACTCGGCTTCAGGATAGATTTTAGTCCTGCCTGTTGCCCAATATACTATTTCGGGTGTTAATTTATTAACCTTATTCATATTCCAACAACTGAAGTTTTTTATGTAAATTTCTATAATAACTCAATTAATTAACGAGCCCATGGTTAAAAATCAAAATTGGAGAAAATTAAAGAGTTTTCTTTGAAGCATAAGTAGTTGGCGGCGATCAAAACAATAAATTTTTAGTCAGATATCCACGACCAGATGATAAGGAAAATTCTAAGATTAATAAGTTGTGATCCGAAAAAAAAAAGGGGACGTATAATATATTAGAGGTTGGCGTTCTGCTTCTCCCCGTTGTATACGCCGACCTCCTTCCCTTACACTCGTTTGCAGCAGGTTCTTCCCTTTTGGATCACTTTACATATACATAAATGTTGCAACCCCCACAGCGAACCTGAACAAAGCCAATGCGATATGCTCTACTATTGATACATCCCCGCAACTAAAAAAGTGAAGTATTTTTTCGTTTTTATAAGAACGACGAACTTGCGTTTTGACAATAATGGTATTTCTATATTACCCCCTTTTCTTTGAGCAATTCTAAGTCCTCAACTGCAAGTTTTAATTCCTTACAATAAATTTCGGCATTATGTTTTCCTTTACTCGGACCTGCATGCCTGATTTCGGGAGGCGTTTCAGACATGAATGGAAATCCGGCAGTCATTTTTATTTCCCCAAGGTCCTCGTCGTTAAGATTAATTATGTCTTTTCGAGCAATATATTGCGGATCTGCAAATATTTGTGCAATATTATAGACAGGCCCTATAGCGGCCTCTACTTCCTCAAATTTTTGTAATACGTCATTCAAATTGTGTTGAGAAATCCAATTAGCAACTACACCATCTACCTCGTCAATAAACTCGACCCTGCCCCCGGGTGTCTGGAAACGCGGATCATTCGCCACATCCTCTCCACCGCAGAGGGTAAGAACCCTCTTTACGATTGATGGGGAATTAGTTGAGATCGCAACCCAATGTTTGTCTAATGTCTGATATGTATTACGTGGTGCATTGTTGAGCGAGCGATTTCCCATACGCTCCTGGATTATACCCAGTTGATCATACGCCATCGGTTGTGGGCCAAGTAATTGAAAAATGGGCTCGTAGATACTTAGATCGATAAATTGCCCATTCCCACCCTGAACATCTCTGTAGTAGAGAGCAAACATTGTCGCAAACGTTCCATATGATGCAGCTATTCCATCGGCAAGCCCAAAATTTGGAAGTGTTGGCGGCCCATTTTTTTCTCCAGTAACGTTTGAGAACCCGCTAAACGCCTCTGCGATTGTTCCAAAACCAGGACGCATTTTATACGGACCAGTCTGACCAAAACCAGTTACTCGTACCATCACAAGCCTAGGATTGATAATTTTTAATGTATCCCAGCCTAGTCCCCATTTCTCCATTGTGGACGTTCTAAAATTTTCGATTAGCACGTCCGTCGTTTTAATCAATTCTTTTAGAAGTTTGGCACCTTCGGTCGTAGAAAAGTTCATCGTTATACAACGTTTGTTTCGATTAGCCATTTTAAACCAGAGGCCAACGCCGTCTTTTTGATGACCCGTTTCTCGCAAAACGTCACCACGTGGGTGCTCTATTTTAATTACATCTGCGCCAAAGTCCCCCAGCAACATGCCGATGGTAGGACCAGCGATTACTGTGGATGCATCCAATACCCGAATACCTTGTAATGCTCTCTTTTTCTTCGCCATCTTCTACGTCCAGTCCCTGATATTAATCAATAGCAGCTCGCGACTAACGATAAGGTGGCGCGCTTTTCGACAAGTATATTTTGTACACATCGGATGGTGTAAATGTATGTCACCAATGACCCCAATGTCGTATGCGCTGGTCGTTCGCCGCTGTTATTTATATGTATTTACATCATTGATCTCAATTCTCTTTTAATGCAGAGTAACAATATCATGAGAGAACTACTTCCTTATCTTTGTTGGTTCTCTCAGTTGCTCAGCCAACCCATATTTAACGAAGAAGATGCTATTATGAATAAAAAAATTTCCCTTTTACTCGGTTCAACTCTTCCACTTGTATTAGGTGCTTGCTCTGTGGATATGGCAGCAGAGTACACCCAGCCAATGATGGATATCGTACGTGATCAATCCAATAGCTTAATACAACTTTTCAAAGATTAAGATCATCCGCAACCGCGGCTATCATGATTCTGGAAAAGGGCATTTTTTTACTATAAAGGTCAATTGGATTGATTGACTTAGTTTTGAGCAATCCATTCTCTTGAAGGAACCGTAAAAATGGCGAGTGATAAATGATTTTTCGCAGTACGTGATGGTCAAAGGTCGATACATAACTCTTGCAGGAACAGTTTTTTTAACCTCTACATTAAACATGTAGTCAGCCGTTTCCGGCAGCTGCTTCAAACATGACGAACAGTTCAAGACGCAATTAATGAATAAGGCTGCGTCACTATTTAACCAAGTAGATAAGGATCAAGATAAAAAAATATCTAGGGAAGAGCATGATCACTCTTCTCTTTCTTCTTATGGCGTTCCGTTTGAGAAGTTTGACGTGGACAAAGACCAATATATCAGTTGGGAAGAGTACAAAAACCAAATGGAAGATAGCCACAATGTGGGTGGTAAAAAGGTTTAGGAGACATCATTTCTGTGTGTTTCGCTATCAACCCCGCCTCACCCGCAACGCAGCAAGATAGGTAACGTCCATCAATGAACCGACCTTTTCTGAATGCTCAACATTTGCGTCGACACTACAAATATCGCCTGGCCCAAAGACTTTCTCTTCACCGCCCTGCCCAATTGTTATATAGCCAGCGAGGACCAACAACCTTGCATCAAAGGGATGCGTATGGTCTTGATTGAGTGTGCCAGCAGCCATAGACTTTTCGCTTACAGTAAATCCATCTCTTTCCATTTTTTCTTTAAATTCAATTCTATCCATTTACTCCCCCTGAATGTTTATGTTTTGGTACTTTTACAATATCTTTAAAAAAAACGAAAAAATGAAGCGCCAGCAAATAGCTCGTGTTATTTACCGCGGCGATTAAAGAAATAAAAAGGATTTTTTCTTGGAAAATATTATTGGGACTTGGGCATTATTAAGAACAGAAGCTGTTGACGCGAATGGCAAACCAACCAGTGTCGCTCCATTTGGCGGCACAAATTTCATAGGTAGGGTTGTATTTACCAAAGACGGTCGCATGTCTGCCGCTATTACCGATGCTCGCGAGCAAATACCAGAGGGAGAAACAAGAGAATATTCGTGTTATGCTGGCTCTTATACTTTCGAAAAAGAAACACTAATTACTACAGTAGATGCATGTTCGGACCCAGCAAGAATGGGCACCCAACAAATACGTACGGTATCTTTCGAGAAGGATTTATTGGTTTTACAGCCTCCTCTTCGTTCTTATGGAAACAAACCCGCAGAACTTCGCACACTATGGTGGAAAAAAATTTCTGATATTTAACTTCTCTATTAAATTTAGTCCTATTGAAAACGTTCTTGCGAGTCGTAGCTATACAATCTCATTGATTGCCAATCGATTTATTTGCCAAGGTCGCCCATAAATCTCAAATTTATTACGCTATCTGGTCTGGAGGATAGACGCTCGTTAACAAGCGACATCGCAATATTTTTTTCTCCGCACCGGATCCCAGCTTCAACCATGGTCCACTCTATAAGATCGCGTTGGGCAATACTACCACCCATTCGCCATAGAGACCCTTGAACTGGCAATAGGCCATCAAGCGCCTCTTTATAATTCCTGTTCACAAATTTATTCATAGCCTCAGCAATTGGGACTGCAACTTCGTTGTAAGCGGGTGCCAGCTCACTATTTCCTTGGCCCTTGCTTTTCATATTCTTGAGGATTGAATTATAGGCCGGGCAATCATTTGCCTTTAGAGCAGACATTGCAGCATGAATTTCATTAAATGGACTATACATCCCGGCGAGTTGCTCATGCCAAAGAGGAAGTAAGTCTTGCCAACGGTTCCCTGCGTCTAACCCGAGCAACTCCAGACGCCAAAGCAACGCCGTTGGATTGCAAAGTTGCGTAGCAACTGGGCGCATCACCGGCAATATTTCATCATCATATATCGCTAGTGCTTGGTCAAATTGACCTAATTCAATGAAAAAGAGAGCTTTGTGCCACCATATATGAACTCTATTGCTGCAGTTCGCTCCATTCCAGAGCGCCTCTCGGCTATCCATCCATTTTAACCCTTCCTGCGGGCGTCCTGTCATTTCCATGACGTGGCTTACAGCGTGATGGGGCCAATAACCGTAAGGTTCTAACTCTGCTGCCTCTCGGCTAATATCTTCTGCACGGGAAAAATCGCCTAACTCCTCAAGGCCAAAGCCATAAAAAGAAAGCATAATCCCATAATCCGGATCTTCTTTTGACCAGAAAGGAAGCGCCCTCGCGGCCCTTCCTGCTTCGCGATGAAATCGCCCTTGATAACCATCTAACCGCAGTGCACATTGGTGACCTATTAAATCATGTGGGTCTTCCATAAGGTGCCTATCTAAGACAGCAACAGCTGAAGGCCATTGGTTATTTAATGCTAATTCGAGCGCTCTTAGATGACCATTTTCCCTTTGGGTCAACTTGTCTATAGTCAGATATGCTAAAAGTTTTCTTGCTTTCGCCAATGATGGACCATCGTTACTCAAAACTAACATCCAAGCTTTGAGCAAAACGGCGATGTTATTGTTAGGGTCTTGTTCTAACAAACTATTTAAATGCTTGATAGGGTCTCCATAATTTAGAGTGAACGCTCGAACTGCTTGCCTTAGGTTGTTATTGGCGTTTGACATCGTATTTTTTACCACTTTTTACTGAACTAAACCTAAACTGGCACAACAATAAATATCCAACATCGTTCTTTGTGAGATGGGTCCAGGCGTAAGCATATCTAACCTATTTAAAAGTCTAAAGTAGATATTTAAGATCTTAAAATATTTTTAGAATTGGCAATCATTTCTTTGGCCAGAGTCCCAACCCATTTTTTCTAGCATAAGCTTCAGCTTTTTTATGAGCCTTGTTTTCAATAGTAGCAACAGCCCAACCGGCCCGAATAATAACGACGGATAGATCTCTTCCCTTAAGAAAACATTGAACGACAGTCGCCTCTCTTAAACCACATCTCAATACAAGCCCATCTGTTTTTTGTAATAGAAATTTTTTTGCGGCGGCTCCGCAAAGCCATGGTAAAGAACCTTTTTTGCATTTCTGACGAGATGCGGGCCCCTGAGCTCCGTACAGCTTATAAATCTTTCCATCAAAAGAGAGTGAACTACCATCAACTACTTTAAAAATCCCTATTAGTTGCTTTGATTCTTTTTTCAAATCTTCTGCAAGACCAGTGCACGGTAATCCATAAACACAAAAAAATATCGAAAGAATTAATGCAAAATTAGTCAAATGATAACGCATTCCGCATACTCCTTTTATTTTTATTCTGTTATTTGCCATTATTTAAAAATGAAAATAAAATTTGGTGGTTTGTACGAATTGCCTGATGGGAACCTGATCGTTAAACATCCCAAGAATATATCTCATAGTTCCAATTGCTCAATGGCACATTAAGATATTTAAAAAGGGTATATTAGACGCACAAGCTTTTTAGAGGAAATAATGAACCCAATTTCAGAACGAGCGGCATTAGATGTGATGAAACGTCATATTGATGCTTTAAATGAGCTAGACGGAAACAGCCTAGCTCAAACCCTACATTTTCCCCATTATCGTTAAGTAGGCTAAAATTAGATGTATGGTCTAAAAAAAAGAACTACCTTGCCGATTTTAACAAAAGGGCTGACGGTAAATGGGCTCAATCGAAATGAAAATCAATAGATGTACAGGAATCTAGTTCAGACAAAGTTCATTTACTCGTTCAAGTTGTTCGTTTCGACGATAATGACAAAGTCATTGCAAAGTTCAGGTCATTGTGGGTGATAACTCTAATGGAACAAAAGTGGGCCGCTTAATTCAGGTCTAGTTTTGCCGCTACCTAAGACGAGTTTATGTCTTCGAAACTTAAATTTGATGGATAATTTAGAAAGAATATTAAAAACGTATTTTCAAAGGCTCAAAAACAATCATATGCCAAATCTAGGAGTACTTCTGAATGGAACCTGACCGCTTTAGTTACAGCCCAATTGCCGACCGACCAAAGTTAAGCTGGCCAAATGGTGAACGATTAGCCGTTTGGGTTCTTCCCAACGTAGAACACTATGAGTATTTACCAAAATTTCAAAATGTTCGGGACCCCTGGCCCCGTTCCCCTCACCCTGATGTGCTCGGTTATGGTGTTAGAGATTATGGGAATAGAGTAGGATTTTGGCGCATGACAGATCTTATGGATAAACACAACATACGTTGCACCATTTCTCTTAATTTTTCAGTAATAGAGCATTACCCAGAGATTTTTGAAGCTATGGAGCAACGGAACTATGATTATTTGTGTCATGGCATCTATAATACCCGGTATCTTTGGAATCTGTCTGAGAAGCAAGAGAGAGAAGTAATAAAGAATTGCATTGATACACTCAGGGCCGCTACCGGTAAAAACTTGCAGGGATGGTTTGGTCCTGCAGCAAGTTTTACGCTTAATACGCCAGACTTAGTTTCAGAACTTGGCATTAAGTATACAAGCGATTGGTACCACGACGACCAACCGTTTCCAATGAAAACCAAATCAGGAAACCCTTTGATAACCGTGCCCTACTCCATGGATATAAATGATGCAATAGAATATCGGTATCATACTGAAGGTGAGGAATTTGAGCGAATGATTTGCGACCACTTTGATACAGTCTATGAAGAAGGGGCTGACAGTGGAAGAGTAATGGCAATAGCTCTACACCCTTATTTGTACGGTACTCCCCATCGTATTCGTTATTTAGACAACGCCTTAAAATACTTAAAGAGCCATAATGATGTTTGGTGGGCTACCGGAGAAGAGATAGCAAATCACTATATTGAAAATTATCTACCAATACTTCAGAACTATTTTGAAAAATAGGAGAATAGTCCGTGAAAAAGAACTCCGTGAATTTATCCCAAACTGTTCGTTATCGCTCAGGTCCCGGATATGATCACAACCACTTTCCGTTCGTGCCATTAAACGAACGTCCAAATATCCTCTGGCCAAATGGTTCAAAGATAGCTTGGTGCGTCTATCTCTTTTTAGAGTATCTTGAGTTGGATCCGCCAGAAGGCTCTATTCGAGATCCAAGATATGGAGGAGCCTTGGGGAGCCATTTCCCAGATTATCTCAATTACTCAGTGCGTGAACATGGAAACCGTATTGGTTTTTGGAGAATATTAGATATTTTGGATAAATATAATATCAAACCAACTGTTCCTGTTAACGCTATGTTAGCTGATCGATACCCTCGGATGGTTCAAGAATGTTTAGATCGTGGCTGGGAAATAGCGGGGCATGGAATTAGCGCCACTCAAATGATTACTTCAGATATTAGCCCAACCCAAGAAAAAGAAACAATTGCGAAATCATTAGAAATATTACAGAAAATATATGGCAAGAAGGTAAAGGGATGGTTCGGACAAGACTATTCTCAAAGCACGAGCACATTTAAACTGCTTTCTGAATTTGGGATAGAATACGTTGCAGAATTCCCAAATGATGACAGCCCCTATGCTACAAATTATAATGGTCTTATATGCATCCCAAATCAATCAGAGTGGGATGATACCCAACTAATGGCGGTAAGACGATTGATGCCTTGGCGTTGGCGCGATGTAGTGTGTGAGGCGTTTGATTACCTTTACAACGAAGCGCATCCCTCCGGTACGGTGATGACTCTCTCTATCCACCCTTGGCTGTTAGGCCAAGCCCATCGAATCAAGTATCTCGATGAAGCGTTGAAAAAAATGACTAGCTATAAAGAGGTTTGGCAGACAAACGCGCTTGAAGTAGCAGGCCATTATAGAAATAGTTGTACAAAACAACGTGTTAATAATGATTAAGTGACGAACCACGTATATTTTTTTCTGTGTTTCATCCTAGCTGGATGAATACCATAACTTTGCTAATAATTGATAGACTAGATACTCAAAACAACGCGTTGTTTGAAAGGAATTTTTTAAATCAGAGAATCATTTTAGCTTTCTAATGCGAATTTTCTTCATTGCTATCAGAATTCTAATTCCTTTAATTTAGACAACACATTAGCTATGACCTAAAGCATTTCGGTAGATCTCGAGAACATTTTCAAAGATTACAATTTTTCAAACAACGTCCTTGTTAAGCTTCTGAGGTTGCGGGCGCGTGTTTTTAAACGACGGCCTATTCTTGTGCTCATCAACGAACTCGAGCAATTTAGGACATTTTTCGTTGAATTCATATTCCTCGAAGCGTAAAGCCAGATACTCCACCGTTGAGACAACCGCAATATCCGCAAGAGTAAAGATACCACCAACGCAAAAACCACTTTTTGGGGTCATAGCCTCTAAGGCTGACATTCCCCTGTCGATTTTTTCAAACTGCCTGTGTTCCCACGAGTGGCTTCGTTTGTTAATTGCTCTTAGTCGCTCTATAAAAAGTAAAACAAAAGCCTCACAAATTCCATCACTCACAACTTGAAAATACTTTGCCTCTAATGCTTTTTCCTTATCTTTGGGTATAAGGGCAGGCTCGGGGAAATGAACCTCTAGCCAGTCAAGGATGTAACTTGACTCATAAATTGGTGTTCCAGGATCTGTGATTAGAACGGGGATCTTACCCAGAGGGTTATGGGGATGTACTCTTTCATTCGCATTCCAAGGGTTAACTGTTATTAAATCAAATGGAATGTCTTTTTCCATTAATGCTACCCGGACCTTTCTGGCAAACGGACTAGGGGTAGCACTAATAAGCTTTAACATTTTCTGGCCCTGGCTTTTATTTAAGCATCGACGTCAATTCATAAAACGTTGAATTTCTTATATCTTTAATTGACGAAAGTAGGTTCAACTATCGCGCTTAATTAAATGGAAACCAAATGCTGTTTTTACGACATCACTTGTTGCATCTACTTCAAGCGCAAACGCAGCAGCCTCGAATTCTGGGACCATTGCACCGCGACCAAACGTTCCTAATGAACCGCCATCATTTGATGATGGACAGTCAGAGTGTTCTTTTGCAAGAGCAGGAAAATCTTCTCCCATTTCAACTTGCTTCTTAATATCATTTATGAGTTCTAACGCTTCTGATTCAGTCCGCGTAGCTGAAGATCTTTCTGACTCTTTGTGCATGATTAAAATATGCGAGGCGCCCACTTGATCTTTCATTACTCTTTCCTTCTCTTCACTCTAAAAAATTGCATACATACATCTGCTCAATTTTAAAAATAAAAATTATTTTTGAGAGCTGCTGTAATATTTTATTTTTTTCTACTTTTCCATGTACCGCCATATTGATAAGACGTAGGGTTGTTATTTTTTGCCTCTAAGAGACAGCTTTCGCATAAAAAGAGCCAATTCTGCACATTTCTATACTTACACCTGTATAACGTGCTGAAAGGCTTCTCACAACCCGAACACCTTTTAAAGCGAACCCGCATACGTAAACAACAAGATTAGACTAGAAATAAAAACTCTGAAGGAATTCAATGCGAGTGCTGGCGCAATTTTTCCAGTTCTTGTTCGCTAATATTGACGGCTATGCCCAACTCGCCGTCCTCTCGAACTGGTGTTTTATAAAGAAATAATGATACGGCTTTAATTTGTTTATATTTCAGGCACGCCTTTAAAATTAGAGTAATCAATTTTTCTTGCGTATTAAATTTGCCAATTAACGAGATTTGAGTAATTTCTTCTACCAGCGGATCGTAATCGAAGACGTTAGCCATCTTGTCTTCTTCAATCAAAATTAGATTTTTTTCAACTAAGAGCTCCATGTCCAAACGATGTTTGTTAGGGACTACCTCGTTCATGCCATAAGAGCCTATATCACAATTCAAGGATAGTCCTTTGAGTTTAACGCTACTCTGGTAAGCCATAAAAAAGTTCCAAAAGGTTAAATATTAAAAATAGTAAACGTTTAGGATTGCACGAAAGTGTTGAAACAAGGCACCGGACGCAAAAATAGCCAAACCCAATCCCTATTTAAACTATGCTCGGTAAGCCCAATCTTACTAGCGACCCAATAAAGTATCTAGGCGGGTTCATGCCGAATACCTCGCTATGGGAAAGAATGGCGGCTTCCGTCTGATGGAGATGTGATATGCAACACAAAGACAGAAGCCACCAAAACCCAACCCTGTGAGAGGCTGTATTCGGAAAATGTAGCCTGCCTCGATTCTTTTAAAGTGACAAAACCGCGCATGGAAAATTTAAAGAAGGCAAATATTTAATTTAATTTGCTGCTTATTTCATAATAATTTTTTATCGAAGTCATTATTTAATGTTTTCCGAGTTCCAGATAGGTTCTCTCTTTTCCGCAAATGCGTTTAATCCTTCCAGGGCATCCGGTTGCTCCATGATCAAACAAATTGTTTCCACAACATTCTCTATGTTACGCCGGTATTCGTAATCATTTGCGCGCATAAAGCTATCACGAGCAATCTGCATAATTTGTGGTGATTTCTTGGCATAGTCTTTTGCCAAATCCAGAGCTTCGTCGTAAAGCTCCTTGCCAGGCACCACGCGATTAATAAGGTTCCAACGTTCCGCCGTAATAGCGTCTATAGGCTGTCCGTTAAAACATAATTCGAATGCTTTATGCCGTCCAATTTGCCTGGGCAGATGCACGTAATGCATAGCAGGAATAACGCCGACATCAATCTCAGGGTAGCCAAAACTAGCTGCTTCACTCGCTATAATACAATCGCATGAGACTGCAACAGTGACACCTGCAGCACGCGCAGGACCATTTACAACAGCTATAGTGGGTTTTCCCATTCTATACTGAGCTAAATGCATATCGAGATAAAGCTTTTCCAGGTACTTTCGAATTCGAATACTATCACCACCTCGCATCATATCTAAATCCATACCTGCACAGAAAACTTTTGGAAGGCCACTCTCTAGCATAAGACATCTAACACTTGGATCGTTTTTAGCGGCTGTGTAGCTTTCCAATATTTCATCAACAAGCTCTGTACTTAAGGCATTCACTGGTTCACGGTTCATGACCACATGGGCAATATTGTCCTCGACACGATAATCTACAAATTTCATAAAACTTACCTCTTTTTCTTTAATCAAAATATCAATGATAAGATCCAAATTTCAGGGCCTCGGCACATCTCTACCATTAGGGTGTAACTACCGAAGATTTGTCCAGACTGAATTACATTGTTGTAATTTAAACTTTTGATATAAAGTCGGATTCAGCCGTTTAGATTGTTATAATTGTAATAATCGCGACAATAGCAATTGTTGGGTGATCCAAAATCATCTGACTGACAAGATTTGAAGCGAGGCAAATCCGTAAGACAACAGAAAACAAACCTAGATCCTAAGGTATAAGGCACGGTGTCTAGAATAAAAGCGGCAGACTATATAAAAACTCGGGAAGATATATTTTTTGATAAAATTTTAAAAGTAGTCTCTTTTAAACTTTCCACTCTCCTCCTTTTTTTCTGCATTAATTCTAGCTTAATGAGCCCACATAAAACCACAATTCCCCCGAGGAAGTAAATATCCTCAACCTCAATATTATCGCGGATGCCCAAAATTATCCCTCCGATAACGAAAAAAACGCCATAATAAAGCACAACCGATAACGAAGGTAAGGCTTTTAATTCAAACAGATATCTAACAACTAACAACGCTAAAAGGCTTGCAACAGCAACCCGGGTAGTCTCACCGCGGTACAGCATTATCTCATTAGATGGGGTTATGTTTGATGGAAAGTAAAAAGGGAGTCCAAAGACATTTACGATTAATGCAAAACAAAACCACATAAAAAGGGTCGCAATACACGCTTTCCTAATAAATGCCATAGTAGTTCCTCCCACACCAAACGTTTCGTAACTGCCGCTTGGCTAAGAGTGATTTCTAACTTAGCCTTCACATAAATAGAACAGGAACGGGTGTCGATGTAAAATTAAACCACATAATGATTGTGTTTTGTTGAAAAAAAAGGCGCCCCAAGTTAGGTCGAAATGTCCAGTAACAACATTCTGGGAGACGCGTGGCAATAAACCAAACCAAAGAGTGATTTTACTTGCGCTTTTTTGAATGAGACAAAAGTTCGCAGCAACTTTATCTCTTTGTAGATTTTCGAAGGGCAACTTAACAGCTAAACGTTTTTGAAGTCTTTCTCTCGTTTGGCAAGTTTACTCATCAATGGTTTTGTGTCGGGAGAAAAGAATTTATTTTTACACAATCGATCAAAATGCGACATTGCGTTTGGGAATTCCAAGCTTAGTTTGTCAACGTTATAAACTCTATCCAATCGGTTGTTTGAAATGGTCTTTAAATGAGCTCTTTCTCGAGAAACCTGACAAACCTCACAGACAAAGCAAATATCTGCAATACTCAATTTGTTGTTGACTATTCCATCTAGCCCCCCTGCCAATGCTGAGTCTACTCCCCTTAGGAAAATATCAAAGCACCTTGCCGTCTCTTTTTGAATTTCAATGGTACAGTCCGATTTAGATAATGCTAGAAGGTAAATTTGACTTTGACGTCCAAAAACAAGAGCAGAGTCTAAAAAGCTATCGATCCGTGATGCTTCGTATGCATCGGATCCATATAGGTTCCTGTTCGTACAACCTAGCCGAGCAACTGCCCGCAATATACTATTTGACTCCCAAATCCCAACGGTTCCATCGGGACTAAAAGCTGCGGGCACAGTACCGAAAGGTTGAGCCATTAAAAACTGTTCTGTCTTATATAATTTTTTACCAAAACCCGTGTGCGCTGATTTTGCTACTACATCTTTTCGGTCATAGTCCGAATTAACAAGAGGACGAGCATCAAAGTCCCAAAGCCAATCACTCAAATTATCTGCTTTATCTCCCCGAATATCGATCTCAATCTCACATAATCTCGCAGCAATTGTTGCCTTCATTAATCTAGGATTTGGTAGATAGGAAAACATACGCAGCACTGCCAAATTAATTCTCCTTGTTTGTATAAACGTTATTTAAAGAAAAGCTCTAGGTAATTTAGAGGAACTGAATAAACCGGATCAACTATCTTTGATTAATTATTTTATGGAAAATATTCTTAGGTTTGTATCTTATAAGGCTTCTTGCTGTTTTAACCTAAAAGCATATGTACCGGAAAGAATGATGATTCCGGAACCTATTAGGGTCGTTAGTGCTGGTATGTCGTTAAAAAACATCCATCCGAATGCTACTGCCCATACCATACTGACATATGAAAATGGCTGCAAAAGACTAGCAGGAGCAATACTCAATGCCTTAATCAAAGTTGAATGACCAGCTACACCCAATACAGCTAATAGAACAAATTTAAGTCCCCACATGATATCTAAAGACATCCAGTAAAATGGTAGAAAACCGCATAATACCACAAAACCAATAGTGCCAGTGAATAAGGTCGTCCTTTCAGCCCCATCATATTGAGATACTAGTCGCGTTAAAACTTGGTAAAGGCCCCATAAAAAGGTCCCAAAAAGCGGAATTAACATGTACGGGTTGAAGACAGAAAACCCAGGTTTAACTATTATGACAATGCCAACAAAACCAAAAGCGACTAGAAGCCACTGCCGGACGCTGATTACCTCGCGCAGTATCACGGCAGACATAGCCAAAGTAACGAGTGGTCCTGTACCAGATATCGCAGATATTTCGGCCAACGGGAGATGCCTAAAAGCAATTATATATACTCCAACTTCGGCCAATAGTAATAATGCTCGAGTAACTTGAAGCACTGGAACAATCGAGCTAAACGCTCGTTTCTTATCCTTTCTTATTCCTATCGCTAGTCCGTAAGCACCAAAAAACAAATACCTGAACCATAGGATCATTATTACTGGGTAAATTTGTGAAATGTGTTTCGTCATTACATTTAGGCATGCAAATAAAAACGTCGCTAACACAGCAAGTGCGATGCCTCTTATAGGATTATCGTTTCCGGTAATATGCTTCGGCATGAGGTCTATTAGATTGAAACCAGCATCGAACACCAGTCATCGTTACCTACAACAACCGTATGATGCCCTTTTCCGCTAGTATCTGTTAAAAGAACTGGAACCCCACTCGCAAGATTTATTACCTTTCCTGAACTAACCCGCATCTCGGCTGCACCAGACAAAGTGACAACCCACTGTAAAACAGGTGTCGGATGCCAACCACCATCCCACCCGTTAGGAACACATGCTATCTTTAAAGTATTCGTATTCCCAAGGTCCTCCATGTTATATGAAGGTGTTCCTTTAATGAAATCTTCTGATGAGAGATTAAACTTTAATTCCTCAACTTCGGACTCTCCGTTACTTAACGAAAATATTTTGAAATAATTCATTTGTTTTTCCTTTAGCCAGTGCCCGACCCTGCTTTAATGCCCCACTTATCTTTTTCAAACGTGACTATATAGAGGGAGCAATATTTTCCAATCAAAGACTTATCCTCTCTGTATCTTCCAAATCGCACTTCAACATGAAATTTTTTCTCGGTCAGTTGTTCTGGTTTAACACTGTCGAATGTCGAATGATGCCAACCGTCATCTGAGGTCCTTTTTTTAAACCAATCCCAAAGATCCGTTGAATTATTCCACACTTCCACATGGCCATCAGCCATTACCCTGAAGTGAGGAAAATGAAGTGCCTCAGTCACGCCCGTTAAATTATTCGAATTTAGGGATTCAAAATACAACTCGCATACTCTTTCAACTAAATTCTAGCTCAATACTGACTCCTTTCGGTTGTAAACAAAAGGTAACATTAAAATGGTTTCGAATATCAGGCCAACATGCAAACCTTTACTAATCATAAATCTTTTAATAAGGAGAATACAGTTATGACCGCTATATCAGTGATACTCGCCAAACCAGACGTAGGGAAGGAAGAGCAAGCAAAAGAAAGAATGAAGCATCGTGCAAAAATAATGAATAATAATGGATTTACAACGCGCGTTGCCGAAGGTTTTTCAGGACCAACAGCTGGGCATTTAGCTGTTCAAGCCATGACAGAAAACTGGACAGCAATGGGAACAGCCCTCACAAAAATGGCCGCAGATCCAGAATTTGTAGAATGGCAACAAAATCGACGTAAAAATCCAATAGGCCATATGGTACGTCGGACAGGTTTACGAACTGTTTATGGCGAGCCGCAATGGGCAGAGTTTCCGATTTCCTACTACCGGAGATATAAAATGCCAAGATCAAATCTGAAAAAAGCTATTGAATTAATCGGCGAGATTGACTCAATAGAAACGATGAAAGACCACTGGACCATCAGCGCAGCCGTTCCTATTACGGGCGCTGAAATGGATATGTTTCTTGCAGCATATCAATTTAAATCACTTGAAGTGATGGGGCAATGTCTTGACGAAATAGGCACATCAGAACAAATGCAGGATATTGTGACAAGAGCATCAGAATTAGGAAATATATTAACCGCGGATGTAGCCATAACCGTGGCCTAAAACCGGCTGAGGAGATTAAACGTGAAAAAGTTTATCATAAAAAGACAAATGGACGGGGCTGGCTCAATACCAAAAATGATCTGAATTTAGCCGGAAAAAACTCTGAAGAAATACTGGATGCAATGCGTTCTGAGGGAAATAACATCCAACAGGTGCAAAGCTATGTCGTGGGAGATGCTATTTATTGCGTTTATAACGCAGATTCAGAAGACTTGATAAAAGGGCATTCTGAGAGATCAGCCGCACCTGCCACAGAAATATCAGAAGTGTCCTCGTAATTAGACACAATACATCTTTCGTTAGTTAAAATAACATACTTTGGAAAATTTTTTTAATATCAATATTTAATATTCTTCGAAGATTACCGATTGCCCTGTGGTCCCGGCTTTTAAGTCATCACACAGGGCAATACTTTGAAAAGTTCATTAAGTTGCAAAGGGACAACACTGAAATTGCATGTGTTAAACTATTAGGTAGTCGTCTATCTGAACTTCTTTACCGAGGTTAGCAAAATCTCCATCGGCTCGTTTTCTACGAAATTCGCCCCAATTAATCTCTTTGTATAACCTAGTGGAATTGACGGAGTTTAAGGGATTTACATTAGTACTGTAAGTGGGATTGTAAAAAAACGGCAATGAGTACCTATCCTCTTTGTCCATAGCAACGACCCGATGCAGCGCGGCTTTATACTCGCCATTTGACCAGACCTGAACCATATCACCGATATTAATTACAAAGGCCCGATCAATGGGAGTTATGGGATACCATCTACCACCCTTATTAACCTGAAGCCCGCCTATATTGTCCTGAGAGAGAATAGTTAAAGCTCCCGAGTCAGTGTGGTGATGCACTCCCAGCCCCGCCTCACCATGATCCTGTTCTTTCAAATCAGCTAATGGGTCATCTACCGGGTAATAATTTAATCTAAGAAAGCTTGTATGTTTTGGGAAAAAACAATCCGTCAAATGATCCTTATCGACTCCTAGGCTTAAACAAATCGCCTTTAAAATAAATAAAGATAATTTTTCACACGCTTTGAAATGCTCACGCATAAATTGTTCGAATTCTGGTAATAATTTTGGCCAAGGTGTCTTACCAAGAAACGGCTCTTCAGAGCTTAGCCCCTCATCCAAGTGGAGCGGACCAATATCAAATATTTCTTTTTTATCTCTCTTATTTTTAGTGAGTTCATGATCAAAGAAACCCCAAGGATTATCACTTGATCTATTTAGCTTGCGTTTTTCAGATTTTGGCAAACAAAAGAAGTTTTTGGTAGCCAGCCATGTTTCGTCCAATGAAGCATCTGGTATTCCATGATTAACAACTTGGAAAAAACCCCAATCCCTGCAAGCACGACCGATTTCTTTGCTCAATTTGTTAAACCCGTCAGGATTGCTTTCCGAAGAACATTCATCAAGGTCAATTATAGGAATATTTTTTTCAAGTATGCTTTTTTCATTTGCAGATTGAATATCAACCACCTGTATTGCCCCCGCCGTTTTAGAGTTCAATATAAATTTGAACCAAATATTAATAATAATTAAATTTTGTTTGCCAACTTTCAACACAAAGTTTTAGACACCCCGATAGCGAGCAGTCTCTTCTTATGATTGAAGCTATTGTATTTCTGTAATTAATTCTCAGTCTTATATTGAAATTGTTTCTTTAAAGCTTTCTCCATACAATTTAATTTTCAACACGCTTTATATTTTAAATGCGTTGCTCAAAACTGGATCGTTAAATGTCCGAAAATAATAATGCAATAAACGTTCAAGCCCATCTGCACCACCAATACTTTTTAGGACTACAGTTAATGGTAGCAGTTGAAAAAGGGCCCAGTATTGTTGGAGACTGGATCTTCCGCTTATTTCGGAAACAACATAATGAGAAGTTTTTATCGAGTTTTGAAAAACTTGGTTTGCGAGAGCTTCCCCATGCTGTGGCTTGTGCAAAATACCACGTCCTTTCAAACAATGTTGGTGGCGTTGGTGTCGAATTTATGGCTGAAACCGAAAAGAAAGCGTGGCTGCGCTTTAGATATCCAAGGTGGATGTATGATGGTCCGGCTATATGTGGGATACCAGTTGAAGCAAGCAGGGGTTTCTTGAAAGGCTGGTATGCGCAGAATGGCGTTACATTAAAAAATCCACGGCTTGGGTTTGTCTGCGTTTCCGAAGACTTAACAGGTCAATTCGGGTTTTGTGGTTATTTCAAAGAATATGATAGAGATCTCTCAGACAACGAGCGACTCACATTTTCACCGAAGGAACGGCCACCAAATTTTAATCCCAACGAGCAGCCATTACCACCGGACAGACACTGGACAAAGGAAAGACTCGACAAAGCCAAAAGAAATTATGCAGTCGAATTTTGCCGTAACGGCATTATAGAATTAGTAAATACTATTGGCGAACGTGAGACATTGGATATAGGTAAACGCGCCGCCAGATTGACAGGGCTCCAACAATATCAAAGGATGGCTGAAGAACTCAATTGCAGAGATGGAAATTTACTGGATGCCGCGCGATTTTTATCATCCGTTTTTTCTGGTATGGGAGACAAGATAAAAACAACAACAAATAACAACAATATTACTATAAACCAATCGCCTCTTCGGATTGTTCGAGATATTAAGGGCGTGGAACGAAATATAATTCTCGAAATCTGGGTGGAACTGTGGACAGGCTGTGTAATGTCACATAGACGGTTTATGAACTTAAATGCAAAAATACATCACGATGAATTAATTTGGTCGTTATCAGACAATGTTGAATAATTTCCGAAAATGTTTAATTTTGTAGGATAGGATCTCTTACAAACTAGAATTTTCGCTTCAATAAACCCCTAAATTTATCAATGAATTTCTTTCATCTCAGGGATACTTTCCGATGCCTCTTGAAAGCGGGCTAGCCACTCTGCATGCGCTGATATGGAGGCTTCGTCATTCTCTTTTTGGGGTGAAGGTTCCTGATCGAAATAACCAAACCTGTCGACCCCACGAACCAATGTCGCTGACAAGCGCGTCTTTGTTAAGTGTCTTACGTGGGTTGGTATCTAGCTTATACCA
>Ga0160423_10001026_pt1 | contig 23172 bp, 28 predicted proteins | sample CRUFie14St8metaG_FD_108191 | JGI IMG/M metagenome (GOLD analysis project Ga0160423, IMG submission 108191) | Marine microbial communities from the Costa Rica Dome - CRUD Field 142mm St8 metaG | ecosystem: Environmental > Aquatic > Marine > Oceanic > Photic zone | place: Costa Rica: the Eastern...
ATTATTTTAAAGAGATTAGAAAGGAGATGTTAAATGATGTGGAGCCTAAAGCATGTAAAAGATGCTACCAGGAAGAAAGAAAAGGAATTGAGAGCAAACGTGTCTACGAGTCCAAGATATATAAGAACTTTGACCCCGATTACGCATCCAGACTTACCAGTGAGGACGGTAGCATACCTATGGACCTTCGCTTTGTTGAGTTGCGCCTTGGTAATGTATGTAATGTCCGCTGTCGCACTTGTAATCCAGCAAGTAGTTCAAGGTGGGTTAAAGACTATAAAGAAATTGTGGATTCCCTGGACTTCGTAAATGACGGATACAGTTGGTTAGATCACAAACATGATTTCCAATGGCCAGAAGATGAAAACTTTTATGAAGATTTATTTGAATGTGCGCCTAATTTAGAAGTACTTTACATAAATGGTGGGGAACCTACACTTATAAAAGCACATTGGAAGTTCTTAGAAATGTTAGTAGAAAGTGGTCGAAGTAAAAATATTATATTATGGTATAATATTAACATGACAAATTTACCAGACAAAGCGATTCCTTTATGGAAAGAATTTAAAGAAGCCAGAGTTTGTCCTAGTATAGACGACCTGGAACACAGAAACAAATATATAAGATACCCTACGGAATGGTCAGACGTAGAGAAAAATTTAGATACGATTATGAAAGTACCTGAGTTGAATGTGAGAATAACACAGACAGTAAGTGCATATAGTTATATCTATTTAGACGAGTTTTTAAATTGGGCACCAGTGCCTGTGGATATGAACTTTGTTTATGACCCTGATTACCTATCGCCCGGAATATTACCTCCTGTCGTGAGACACGAGGCCCATACCAAGTTTAGAAAAACGATGGGTAACAGACATGAACTCGGAACATTGTTAAGCATGTATAATGACGATGATTGGGACGAAGTTAAGTGGGAACACTTTTGTCGGTACAATGACGAGTTAGACAAGATACGCCAACATAAAGAAGGTTGGAGGGAAGTTTTCCCAGAATTAATAGACTTATTAGATAAACATGGAATACAACATGTATATAAGTAAAACAAAAAATAATATAACTGTAATCAATAAAACAGATTATGATTCACCACCATTTGATAATATTGTTGGTGATGTATGTATTTTAAATTACAGTTTTGTTAATGAAAGTGAAATAGGCTACTATACTAAAGCCGCATTGGAAAAATTACCATTAACAAATACTATATATGTAAACTATTGCGAAGAAGCAATACATAGTACATATTGGAATATTATATTTGAACTTTGTAAAACTAAAGGATATAAAAAAATTGTATGGACAGACGGTGGTTTAACTGAAGGAACATTACTAAGACATCTTAATGATATAAGTATCTCACATAAGCCAAGTTATTTTTCCTTTGATAGGTTACAACATGGATATAAATCTATAATTGAAAATGGTGTAATACCTAGAAATAAACATTTTGTTTCACTAGCAAGAATGCCAAGAGTTGAAAGAATTTATTTTACAGGAAAATTACTAGAAAAAAATATTGAGGACAAAGGAATAATAAGTTGTGGTTGGGGCGATAAAGAATTTTTTGTAAATAATAAAAATTTAATAGAAGAATATTTAGTTAGAGATGATTTAGTAAATAAATTTCCTATAGATTTAGGCGATAATGATAACCAACAATGGTCAAATTTACATAACTTTGAAAAAGCCGTATATAATGTTGTTATGGAAAGTGGCACAGGTTATAATAAAACTAGTGCTGAATCTGTTTATAATGATAAAGATTATGGATGGTGTAGGTCTAATACAGACAGATATTTTTTAACAGAAAAAACAACAAAAACTTTTTACTGTAGACAATTACCATTGTTTATTGCTCCTGCTGGATATGTTGAGCATTTAAGAAACTTAGATTTTGATGTATTCGACGATATAATAGATCACAGTTATGATAAAGAGGAAGATATTTACAATAGATGCGATATGGTATCTGATATAGTAAGCACATGTACAAAAATAAGTTTAGAACAATTAAATAAAATTTTAGAAACACTTAAAGACAGATTTAATCATAATATACAAAGGTGTAAAGAACTAGGAAGTTTGCAAAAAGAAACAGAATGGATAAACAGTCAGATAATATAAACTTTGAGGAAATCAAAGACAACGACGTAATGTGTATCTTGCCATGGATTCATATGCACCCTTGGCCAAACGGTAAAACTATGCTTTGCTGTGACTCTCCGTGGGAACACAATATAGGAGATTTACGAGAAAACAGTTTGCAAGAAGTTTGGAACAGCGAAAGAATGAAACAAATTCGCCTTAATATGTTGAACGGTAAAAAATGTAAAGAATGTGTACGTTGTTATGAAAAAGAAAACTATGGACACGACAGTTTAAGAGTAAGAAGTAATAGAGATTGGTTAGAACCACATTGGGACAAAGTTGAAAAAACAAATGCAGATGGCAGTTTAGATGACTTGCATATTGTATATTTGGATTTCAGATTTAGTAATGTATGTAACTTACGTTGTAGATACTGTGGGCCAGAACTAAGTAGTAATTGGTTTGCTGATGCTGTAAAGAGCAGTTATAATATAACACCTACTGAACAAGTAATACAAATTCGTAAAGATGTAAATGGATTTATGGACGAGTTTGAGCCTATGTTAGAACACATAGAGCAAATATATTGGGCTGGTGGTGAACCTATTATAATGGACGAGCATTGGGCTATAATGAATAAACTTGTAGAGATGGGTAAAACGGATATAAGAATTTTTTATAATACAAACTTCACAAAATTAAATTACAAAAAGTATGATGTTTTAGAATTGTGGGAAAACTTTGATAATATTAGTATAGGTGCCAGTTTAGATGCAGAAGGGTCACGTGGAGAGTATCAACGTAAAGGAACAAAATGGGCCGATGTAGTAAATAACATAGAGAGATTAAGAAAAGAAGCACCTGAAATAGACTTTTATGTAAGTGCAACAGTAAGTGCCTATAATGCCTGGCATATAACTGACTTTCATAGGAACTGGGTAGAGGCAGGCTACATAAAACCAGGCGATTGGTATGTAAATGTACTACTAAATAACCCACGTTTTAGAATGAGTGTGTTGCCTACAGAGTTTAAGGATAAAATTAAAAATAAATGGCAAAGACATTTAACATGGCTGGAGCCTTTAGACCATATAGGCAGAGCAACAGAAGGGTATAAAAGTGCAATAAAGTTTTTAGATGATGATCACACTGAGTTGTGGCAAGAGTTTAAAGACTTTAATATAGAATTTGATAAATTAAGAAGCGAAACATTTGAAGATGTTTTCCCTGAATTAGCAGAATTATGACAGAGATAAGAGTAAAAGAACCACAAAATCCTGTAGAGGGAGAATACAGTTTAGACCAATATGGTGAACTTGTGGTATTTAGAAATGGTGAGTGGCACAAAGCATGAGTAAACATTTTTGCCCAATGCCGTTTGTAAATCTTGAAGCCAGAACTGATGGCGGTATTGCTATCTGCTGTCAGATGGATGAAGTTATGCAAAAAGATACTGATAATAAATTTTGCTTAACAGAAGACACATTAAGTGATGGTTGGAAAAGCGAATGGTTAGCAAAACTTAGACAAGACTTTTTAGACGGTAAAAAACCAGAGGCTTGTTATAGTTGTTGGACTGCCGAAGATGCCGGGATAGATAGCAAACGTCAAAGAGCATTACGTGATTTTCCTAATGCAAAAGCAGAAGCAGAACAAGATATGATAAATGAAAAACCTATTGCTATGGATTTAAAATTAGGAAATATTTGTAATAACAAATGTAGAATTTGTAGCAGTTATGCTAGTAGTTTGTGGGTACCAGAAGAGAAAAAATACGATAAATTTTTACAAGAGCAAAGAGGATATGGTAATCAGTTTTGGGACCATATGAGACAAGTTGGTAGATGGCCTGAAACAAATGAAAGTTTTTGGGAAGATTTTGAAAACATAAGCACAGACTTAAAAGTATTAGAATTTTATGGTGGTGAGCCACTGCTTATAGAAAGACATTATGACATATTAGAAAAATTAGTAGAATCTGGTAGAAGTAAAGAAATGACTTTACTTTACAATACAAATGGAAGTGTGTATCCAGATAAAGGTGTAGACATTTGGAAACATTTTGATAGAGTACTGCTTAGTTTTAGTTTTGACGGTGTTGGTAAGCAATTTGAATATATAAGACACCCTGCTAAATGGGATCAGGTACAAGAAAACTTACAACGTATTATTGATTTAAATATTCCTTCTATACATTTAGATATTTGTTATACTGTGGGTATTTTTAATATTTATTATATGGAAGAAATACTGCAATGGCGAGATAGTTTTAAAGAAGATTTACCAGTGTACTTTAATCATGTTTATACTCCACAACATTATAGTTGTAAGGTCCTTCCTTCTGCAGTAAAAGAAAAAATTGCAGATAAGTATAAGGGTAACAATCATCCAGATATTGTAAGTTCAGTAAAGTATTGTACAGACGTAGATTACGATCAAGCAGAATTAGAAAAGTTTTATTCATCAACAAAATTTAGTGACCAATTTAGAGGCGAAAGTTTTAAAGAAACTTTCTCAGAGTTTTACGAATTACTAAAAAAATACGGAAATGCACCTGAGGAATTTTAATGAAGTTTGAAAGATTAATGTTTTTTGGAGACAGTTTTGCAAGAGAAATATCTGATAAGCAGTATTGTTGGAAAACATTACTATCTATAAAACTTGGTGATTTAAAAATAGGTCATTGGGGAGAAGGCGGTTCTTCAAAAGAAATTACATATAATTATTTTAAAGAATATTTAGAATCAGGAGAAAATAAAATTACAGACTTATGTATTTTTTGCTGGACTAACGACGACAGGAGGTCAATTAATTGGCAAGGACAAATGAAAACGTTTTTTCCATTAAATACAGATTTAGGATATGATCCTAAACAGGAAGAATGGAATACACTTATGGCTAGGATTTTAATTGAGGACAAAAACAATAAACAAACAAGAGAAATAAGTAAAATGTCATACTATGCCGCAAATTATTTAATGAAAAAATATAATGTCAAAAACTGTCAATATTTTTGTTTTGAAGACTCTGCAACCGAATTTGGTGAAGATTTTGATATAAATTCATTAGTAAAAAATGCAAAAGATTATAGTGACGAAACTTATTATGCAGAAAATTCAGATCATTTTAGTCCAATGGCCGCACATGAGTTTGTAAATAAAATATATAAAGATTTAACGGTGAAGTATGCCAAAAGAATTTAAGCAACAGAGGAGAAAACCTTATGTAACACCATTTATTTCTAGAAAAAAGGAAGTGTAGAAGACTTTAACCTAGATAAAAAAGGAGCATAGGGCTGGTTCGCCAGCCCGTTTTAAAGAGAAAAAAATGAGTAATAGAGATTACATGAACAGCAAAACATTTTGTCCATATCCATGGATTTCTATTATGACTCAGCCTACTGGAGCGGCTAATTTTTGTTGTGTGGCTAGAAAACAATTCCAAAATGACGATGGCACAATGTTTAATTTAAACAATGGCGATAAAATTGAAAGTGTGTGGAATAATAATCACATGAAAGAAGTTAGACGCCAAATGATTGAGGGAGAGTCAGTACCTCAATGTACTAGATGTTATGATCAAGAAGATATGGGTTTTCCAAGTTACAGATTAAATTACATTAGAGATTGGTTTGAGTATAGTCCTTATGGAGAAAAAATACATGAGATAATAGAAAAAAGTATGGATAACGATTATCATGTAACAGAGCCTCCAATGTATTTAGACTTTAGACTTGGTAATATGTGTAACCTTAAATGTAGAATGTGCCAACCACAAAATTCAAGTCAGATACAAAAAGAATACAAAAAAATAGAAAATAATAGTCCAGAGTCCGCACAATTTATTAAAGATAACTTTACCTGGGGGCATTTTGCTGACCATGTAACACCGTGGGAAGACGATCCAGAATTTTTAAGACAGGTAGAGGAATGGTTACCTGGTGTCAACAGATTATATTTTACAGGTGGAGAGCCTACAATTATAGAACGTGTATATTGGATAATGGAAAAATGTGTTGAAATGGGCATAGCACCAGACATAGATTTAGTTTTTAACAGTAATATGACCAACGTACAAAAACGTTTTATAGATCTTACAGAAAAATTTAAAAGTGTATTAATGTGTGTAAGTGTTGATGCATTTGGTCATGAGAACGAATACATACGTGGTGCAAGTCATTGGAGCAGAGTAGATAAAAATATTAGAAAATACTGTGCAAGTGATGTAGTAGGTACTGTAAACTTCTCTCCTGTAATACAGATTTATAATGTATTAACAATCACAAAATTATTAGATTATTGTGAAGAGTTAGAAAAAGAATACGGCAGAGAAATATTTGTTACATTCTTAATTTGCGATTATCCTACAAGTTTAGATTTTAGAAATTGTCCTGATCAAGTAAGAGAAGTTGCAATTGGTAGATTAGAGCAGTGGTTACAGAGAAGTGAAATATTAGGCAAAAGAGATATTAATATACAAACAGTTACAGCAACAATAAATGCTCTTAAAGAAAGAAGACATGCAAATTGGAGACAGGAATTAGCAACCTTCCAAAAATATACTGAACTATTAGATAAAAATAGAGACGAATCTATGGAAGAAGCATTTCCAGAATTATTTAATTTGATGTACAAAAGCAATAGATGAAAAAACTTTTAATTAACGGGTGTAGTCATACTTCAGGAATACAAGGACCTAGTTTAGAATATAAGCCACACTCATTTGATGACTATTTTAAAAGTTATGATACAAATAATATTGCTGTAGGTGGCAACAGTAACTTTGCTATTTTTAAATCAACTATAGAATACTGTGAAAGACATGATGTTGACTTGGTTATAATAGGTTGGACAACACACGAACGATTTGAATTTAATTATGACGAAGGTGTATATCAATATTCATTAGGCAAACAATCAGATAATCCAGAATTGCAAAAATTTTTTAAATTTGCTGATTTACATATGACTAACTGGAATGTAGGTCTGTATAATTTATTAATTTATCAGGTAAGTTTACAAGAGTATTTTAAAAGTAAAAATATAGATTATGTTTATTGTAATATGTATAATTCAGTACCTAAAGACTGCCACGAACCTTTGTGGAATAGTATAGATACAAGTAAATATTATATGCCACATGATAGTTTTATAGAGAGATATTTAGAGTTATACCCTGAAGGATTTGATAATAGCAAACATATATCTCATCAATCATTGTATAAAAGAATAGCAGAAGAGCTAAAGGCGTTTTTGGAGAAATAAATGGAAAAAAATCAAAAACATAAGCAACAAGATATGACTGAATTAAACGGTGACGGCAACAGAGACAGAGGAAAAGAGGGCGAAGACTTATCTAGTATAGAACTTACTAATGAAGAAGAAGAACAATTAAAGAAAAAGTTAGAGGAACTTCGTAAAAGAGACCCTTTTATATATAGATGAGAACACTTGGATTAAGTTTTGGATTTCACGATGCTGGTGTTTGTATGCTGGACGGCAATGAAATAGAATTTGCTAGTCATTCAGAAAGATACAGCAAAATAAAAAATGATCCTTGGATTAATCATCAAATAATTTCAGATGCTTTAGCAGGTGGGAAACCAGATGTAATTGTATTACATGAAAAAGCATGGCTTAAAAAATTTAGAAACTTAGTAAACGGTAATTGGAGAGCTTTACTAGAGCCAACACAAAGACAATGGATTAAAAAGTTTTATCCTGAACTTAAAGACATACCAATAAAAGAATATTTACATCACGAAACACATGCGGCCGCAGGTGTATTAAGTAGTAACTTTGACGAATGTGCTGTTATGGTAATAGATGCCATTGGAGAGTTTAATACAGCAACTATATGGCATTGGCAAGAAGGTAAATTAAAAAAATTACATAGTGTAAATTTTCCAAACAGTTTAGGTTTATTTTATAGTGCTGTAACTCAACACGTAGGTCTTAAACCTATGGAAGATGAATATATCTTAATGGGCATGGCGGCATATGGTAAAAGAGAAAATTGGAAGCCATTAAGTAAAAAAATGGGTAAAAAATTTTTTAAATACAAACATCCTTGGGTAAGCCATAGACAGTCTATAATAATGAGGGAAAATTTACAACGAGGATTACCTACTAACAGTTTTGTAGGTGTAGATAATTTTGATTTGGCGGCCGCGGCACAAGAACAAGTGGAAGAAAGAGTAAATTCTTATGCCCAATACGCCAAAGAACTAACAGGAAGTAGCAATTTAGTTTACATGGGAGGTGTAGCATTAAACTGTGTAGCAAACAGTTTACTATTTGATACTTTTAAAAATATTTTTATAATGCCTAACCCTGGAGATTGTGGGAGCAGTTTAGGTGCCGCCGCACTTGAATTATACAATACTACAGGAGAACGTATTAATTGGAAAACGCCTTACTTGGGTTACGATATAGAAGGTAAATATCCTATTAAAAAGGCATTAGCAAGTTTAAAAAAGGGGGAATTATTTGGTATAGCAAATGGCAGAGCTGAGTTTGGTCCTAGAGCATTAGGCAATAGAAGCCTATGTGCTGACCCTAGAGGTCCAGACGTAAAAGATAAAATGAACGTGATTAAAAAACGTCAAAAGTTTAGACCATTTGCACCAATGATTTTGGAGGAGCATGTACATGATTATTTTGAAATGCCTGGTGGCATAAGTCATGCTCCATATATGCAGTTTGTAGCAAAGTGTAAGAAACCAGACGAATTCCCTGCTATTATTCACGCAGACGGAACTAGCCGTGTGCAAACAGTTAGGCAGGAAGAACATCCTGATCTACATAAACTGCTTACATCTTTTTACAAAAAGAGTGGCTGTCCAATGTTGCTTAATACCAGTTTAAACATAAAAGGACAACCTATTGTAAATGATGAAGCAGACGCAGAAGCCTTTGCCAAACATTATGAGGTAAAGGTACATGTCAGAGATTAATTGGCATAAAATACAAAACAAATTGCAAGGAACATGTCCAACATGTGGAGGAGAATTACCTAAACATAAAGGCGTATGCCCTGTTGAAGGTGAGGAACTATTAGCAAGATTAGAACAAATTGATAATAGTGTTAAACATGTAGGTGATGTTGCTGAAGACTTAATTAAAAGTTATAGAAAAATGAAAAGAGCATTCGGAAATAAAAATGTTTGATGTATATTACATAGGCAATAATAAACAATTAGAGTCACTACTACCTTTTGCAACGCAAATTGATGATGTTTCTGAAATAAAAGCCAAAACAAAGATGTATTGGATAGTAGATCCTAATATAGAAATAACAGATACAGACATATTTGATTTTAGACCAGAAAGTTATGATATGAATTATATTCATGTATGGAAATGGGATAAACAAAATTATGGTGGAATAAAATTACTACCAAAAAGTAAATCTGAAGGTACAAAAGAAATAAACAAAATTGTTTGTAAAAAAACTTTTGATAAACTTAATACTAAAACACCAGCAAAATATTTTGATAAAAATCCTTATGCAACTCACGTATGGTGTATAGATAAAGAATACATATTACCAGAAGATATAAATTGGGCTCCAAGTAATTTTGAACCTAACTTTATACATAGTTTTCATTTACGTGGGCAATTAGAACACAAATATCCTGCTGAAGAAGGCGGAATAAAATTATATCCCAGAGAATGGAAAACTGCTGATATAAAATATCATAATTTCCTAGATATAAATTTAGAATATCCTGTTATGTTTGTAAAAGACGTAGATGATTATTCACAAAGAAATACTTTTGATCATGATTATGTTTGGCTTATAGATGCAAAACATCATGTAAATCAAAAAACTTTTGATTGGGTGCCTAATCCATTTGAACAAGATATGATACATGTTTTTCGTATGCCTTATCAACTTACAGAAAAATATCCAGAAGAAATGGGAGGCATACGTTTAGTACCTAAAAAATGGAAGGACGCAGAAACAAAAATACATAAAGATTGTCCTATAGAAGATCAAAATTATGATGTATTTTATACAAACAAAAAGTTTGATGCTGAAACATTTGAGTTTTATGCTAAACGTTCTGAAACAGATTGGTTTTGGGTAGTAGATAGGGATTACGACTTTAATGGTAAACTTTTATATGTACCTGGAAAACATGAAAGAGAATATATACATGTATTTAAATGGGGATTAGAGCATAGATATTTGCCTGAAGTAACAGAACTTTGGGACGAGCGAGTTGCTGGTATATATCTAGTACATAAAGAGTTTGATTTTACAAAGCAAAAATTACATACAGACATAGTACCTGTGAGATATGATATATTCTTTACAGACGATATAAATGACTATAACACCTTTAGTAGAAAAAGTAGAACTGATGCATTTTGGTTAGTAGATTCTGAGCATGTTCTATCTGAGGTTATTAAATGGGTACCTCCTTATAGTGAACAAGGATACATTAATATATTTAAATTACCAGGACAATTAGAACACAAATACCCACGAAGTATTACTAATGTAAGCGATAATAGAAGTGGTGGAATAAAACTTGTACCTAAAAATTTTAATACAGAAGATATAAAATATCAAGGCCTACTAACAGATGTAGAGATTATAGAGTTTGAAAAATTTAGTTCAGAGGAGGAAGGTCGGACAAAGAGTAGAAATGATTGGTTTTGGGTAATAGATCCAGATGTAGATGTACATGATGACTTTAATTTTGACTTTATTCCAGATACCTGGGACGAAAATAAAACACATGTATGGCAAAAACTAAATCCTATTACAGGCAGACAGTATGATTATGGAGGTGTAATGCTGTGTCCTAAAGAGGCACAAACAAAAGGTAGACCCAAATACATGCGAGAACCAGCCTGTACACAAAAGCAATACCCTATACATAATCTTACACCAGAAGACTATAAAAATGGCTTACAGAGCACATACGAGCGTCTATCGGGCATGTCTGAGCTTGATATGTACTGGGTAGTAGATGCATTTACGCAATTAGATAAGGACTTTGACTTTAGTTTTTATCCTACTCAATGGGACAAAAATAATGTACATGTATTTAGTAACAGTGAAAACGAGTTTAGAAATGTGAGACTTGTGCCTAGAAATACATTTTTAGATAACCAATATACAGATAAAGAGATAGCAAATAACAGTTTTAAAAACTTAAAAGAAATAAATGTTGTTGCAAGTGTAAAACCTAAATGGCCAGTAATAAAATTAGACAGTTTAGATATTAAAGAGTTTAAAGAAAAAATTAAAAAAGTTAAAGAACCTTTTGTATGGACTGTAGATCCAGATGTAACAGAAAATATAAGTTTACTAGACAGTGGCTTTATGCCTGTAATAACAGATGTCGATAAAATACATTGTTGGCAAAAACAAAATCCAGTTAATATGAATGTACATGGTTATGGTGGTGTAAGACTTTGGCCAACAAGCATGGACTTTGATAACATAAAATCAAGTGAATTAAAATTAAATAGATTTAAAAATTTACAATATGTAAGAGAAGTAGGTAGTATGTCAAAACCATTTGATATAGTATATTTAAGTTATCATGAGCCAAGTGCTGATAATAATTTTAGAAAATTACAGGATCATATTAGAAGTACAAACGCAACACTTAAACTTATATGGGTAAGAGATGTAAAAGGAATATTTAATGCCCATCAAACTGCGGCTACTAGAGTACAGAGTAAAATGTTTTGGGTTATAGATGCTGATGCTGAATTAATGAAAGATTTTGACTTCAGTTATATACCAGATGTGTATGATGAAGAAGTTGTTCATGTTTGGGGCAGTAAAAATCCTGTAAATGGATTGGAATATGGTTATGGAGGAGTAAAATTATTTCCTACAGAATTAGTTTTAAATGCAAATTCTTGGGGGATGGATTTTACAACAGGTCTAAGTAGCAGGTTTAAATCATTACCGGAAATTAGTTGTATTACAAAATTTAACACAGATGCTTTTAGCACATGGAGAAGTGCTTTTAGAGAATGTGTTAAACTTACAATTAATGATGACGAGGAGAGTAGACAAAGATTAGACACTTGGATCAACACTAGGGGCGATGAGGAGTTTACTGCAGAAGCAGTAAAAGGAGCACTAGAGGGGAAACAGTTCGCATTAGAGAATAAAAATAATGCTGAACAATTAAATAATATTAACGACTTTGACTGGCTAGAGGAATTATGGAAGAAATCAATTTAGTAAATTGGAAAAAAGTTTCAGAATATATAGACAAAGGTTTTTGGCAACCTACACCTAGTTATTTTGAACATATTGTTCAACATACTAGTTATTATCCAGCTCATGCATTTAGCAAAGGTCAGTTAGCAAGTAAAAGTTGGTTGTTAAAAGAATTAAATCATACTTATCCCAAAGTACCTAAACCAACAATAGCAATTTTAGGTAGTTGGATAGGAACACTTGTAGAGCCTTTGCATAAAACAATTCCTATAGAACGTATATATGGCATTGATACTGATGCAGAAGCAATAGAAAAATCGGAAAAACTTAATCAACCATTCGTGCAAGATAATTGGAAATATAAGGGTGTAGTTCATAACGTTGATTTATTAGATTGTAGTGATATGGAATTTGAGACAGGTGGCGAATTAATTACAGTAAAACCAGATTGGATTATTAATACCAGTTGTGAGCATATGAGCACATTATGGTATGATAGTGTTGATAGCGATCAACTTATAATTATGCAAACAAATAACTCAGAAGAATTTGACGGACATATTAACCCGTGCTATACTGCCGAAGATATGCAGGAAAAATATCCCCTATCTAAATTACATTATATAGGAGCCATGGTTACACCAGCATATACTAGATTTATGCAAATAGGTTACAAATAATGAAGACAAAAGTTATAAATTTTTACGGAGGTCCTAATTCAGGCAAAAGTACTAAGGCCGCAGGACTTTACTATAAAATGAATATGGCTGGTTATAGTGTTGAATTAAACAATGAGTTTGCAAAAGAGTGTGTATGGGAAGACAATGTACCTATGTTAAAAGACCAATTATTTATGTTAGCACACCAACATAGAAAAATTTTAAGATTAGTAGGAAAAGTTGAATATGTAATTACAGACTCGCCTGTAATGTTAAGTGGTATATATAGGGAACTTTACGATGGTCCATTATATAGCGATTTAATAGATAAACTTGCTCGTGAATGTTATGACAAATACGACAATATAAATTTTATGTTAGAAAGGCCTAATAATTTTAATCAAATAGGTAGGGCTCAAGATTTAAAAGGCAGTATAAACATTGATAATGCTATATTAAAAATGTTTAAAGATGAAAAAATACCATTTTTTCAATTAAAATCGCCTACAATAAAAGAAGATCCTTTATATGTTGCAATTGATGTTGCATTTGATTATGTTGCAAAAATGCATCAAAAAACAAACCTAAAACCTAGTTCATAGGTTTTATTTTCTTCTGTATCAGTAGTAATATTAATATAAAAAGGACCTTTTGTATGGGTAATACCAACTCTGCCAACAGTAACTTTATTTTTGTAACTGTATTCTAGTACGTCTGCAAATTTAATTTTATTATCTCCAGCAGTACCATAATGTTCTATACCAGCACTTAAAAATGTTTGCCCAAATTTAGTATTGTATAAAGCATTAATGTCTGCAAATAAATTATAACTTTGCATACTAGATTTATTTACTTTAACATTAAAATTACTATTTTGTTCTTTAAAACTATCTATCCAGGTATAACTTAACCCTCCACCTACTCTATAGAAGTAAGTATCATTTATGGCATTGAGCAGTTCTGTAAAAGTATTTAATGAATTATAATTTACATCAGCAGTACCTGTACCATACCATTTTGTTTTATTATGTCCTTTTTGTTTGGCGTCTACATAATATATACCAACATGTATGTTATCTATTTCGTAATCTAATGCAATTAACCCGCCCTTTGTAGTGCCAGACAGCTCTGCTAAACTAAGGCCATAAGTATCACTACTCCAACTGTAGCCTGTTAAATTGTTGCCTTCAATACGGCTATGAAACAATCTATTGCCTCTAGTTTGTTTTCTTAAATCTCTTGTAAGTGTGAAGTTATTAAATACACCATCTATGTACCCATATGGTTTAGTTGTTATATCGTGTTGCATTTCTGCAAAAGGAGGATCTAATACTTGGAAAAATGTAGATGTTGCAACGTTGCCTCCAACAGTGGTCCTAAAACCTATAAAGTCATACCAATGCTCATTATCTATTTCAACAGGCCAATATGTTTTACTATCAGAAAATCTAGGAAAATCATTATATAAAGTAAATTTATCCCCATCATTAAGCAATACATAAGTGTCAGTATTACTATCTACAATGTCTAAATCTCCGTCATTATCAAAATCTAATATTCTTAAAATACCTTCGCCATTCCACCTGTCTGGATTATTGATACCCCCATTTGCGTATGTGGTATCTCCATATTGGCTAGTAACATCAGTAAAACTATTTCCACCGTTATTAAGAAAAAACTGAATCATTCTGCCCTTATAGTAAGGCTGATGTTTTGTACTTGCCACAACAATATCTAAAAATCCATCTCCGTTAAAATCTATAACTGCCATGCTGTTAGCATTTCCATTTTCGCCATAATAATTATCAGGCAATTCTAACCAAGGTCTATTACGCCAGTCATTTGTGCCGTCATTAAAAAATACAGCACCTGCACTATTTTCATATGTTTGCCCAAATCCATATTCTCTTGCCAAACTAGGATTAAACCAACCTACGGAAACATCTCCATAACCGTCATTATCAAAGTCTCCAACGGCCGCCGTTGTTGCCCATAATCTGCCTTTGCTAGGGTCTTGATTTACTTGCCAAGGTTCAGGTATTTTAGGAAAATTACTATTAACAGTAAAATTACCTGTACCATCATTTATTAACATAGTCCAAGGTATAATTTGATTATCCCAAGTGTTATCTGATATAGGCAAGAAAATATCAATATCACCATCTCCCTCACTATCGCCTATTGCAATATCATGAGAAAATACAGGACCTACATCCGTATTAAAAAATAATTCGTTAGGTAAATTAGTATGACTTACATCAACAAGTTTTCCATTGTTACTTAAAATAAGTTTGCTAACAGCAAAGATATCATCTATACCATCTCCGTTAAAATCTGCAACTGTTGGGTTCCTAAAATGTCCACTAAAGCCACATCTTCCAAAAGGATCACCTTGATTTTCTTGCGTAACATGTTGCAAATCAACACCACCCCCATTCATACAAGGTGCACCGCCTTCAAATAAATCTTGTCTTAACTCAAAATGTCCATTGCCATCATTTATCCAAGCCATAAGGGTAGACTCAGGAATAAATTCTCTATCTCCACCATATTGTATCCACAAGTAAAAGTCCCAATGACCATCTCCATTAAGATCTGCTTCTCTAACCATTCCGTCAGAAACAAAAGGTCTAGAGTTATTAGATTCATCTCCACAGTTATCACAACCATTATGTTTTCCATATATACTGGATTGTAAAAATCCGTAGTCTGCGATTTTAAATTTTTCTGTTGGTGCAGGAAGTCCTGTAGTTGTATAATCTGTCATAGTGTAAACTATTCTGACTTCATCACTATAACCTTCTATATCTAAACTAGTTGTTATACTCCAATCATCGAAAGGAATACGTTTGTCAGTGTCTGTCGTAGTTCCTCCGCCTGTGGGAGGTGTAGGTGGTGTATAAGTTACACCTGCTGAACCGCCTCCGCCACTAGCACAGGCTGTCATTAAAATTAAAATAAAAATACTAGCAATATTCTTGTACATGTTTACAAGTCCCCCTAAAAGTAAATCCAGGACAAGTGCATGTCCCCTTTTCAGTATCAATGTGATATTTGTTTCCTTTAGAACCTGTAACCTCTATAATATGACTTTCTAGCTCTTCAGGTCGCTCTCCAATTTTTTTAAATTTGCGTCTTGCTTTTGAAAATTGTTTAATTGGATCTTTAAAAACTGTATCATTATGTTGTACAAGATGTCCAGCACTATTAATATGATACACTCCGTTAGCAACTGGGTATTTGCCCCAATCAGTAACTTCTTGTAGTATCTCTATCATAATTTACTCCTTACCTTAAATTATTAGTATATTATAGCAAATTATAACGATATGTCAAGTAAATTATACACAAGAACAAATAAATACAGGTACATAGACACACTCCACACAAAGAAATTTGCAAATTTATGTTTACACATAATAGAACAGGAGAAATTATGTATTATTCAGAATCAATGATTCAGATGGTTGAAGATCTTCAACGCCAAGCATCTGAAATGGAAAAAGAAGTAAAGGATATGATGGAACTAGAAGGCCGTGCAATGGGTTTAGAACTAGACAAAAGAAAAAGTGCTAGAGACCTATATGACGAACTTATGGCTCATTCAGAATCAATGGCACAAGAACAAGCAATGACATGGGCATACGTTCCATGTGACATGGCAGAATCTGACCCACATTGTTATCCAGCAGAAAGTTTTGACCATTCATATGAAGATCATGCAGAAGTCCACATGGAAGAAGAAGCCTGTGTACATGTAGAAGATCATATGATTGAAAGCGAAGCACCTGCAGATATGCCGGTAGAAGAACATGTAGAACCTGCACCAGCAGAAGAACATGTAGAACATGTAGAGCATGTAGAAGAAGCACCAGTTCAAGAACCAGGCTTTGACGCAAGTGCATCTGCACCAGCAGAAGACCCTAATCAACCACAAGGTTAATTAGCCAAAAAAAAGGCCCCGTTGAGGGGCCTTCTAAAATCCAGGTACTTAGGTAGGGAGTAACATAGGTAGGCGCACCAGGATTTTAATTAGTTTAGACTATATACTTTATGTACCTTTTACTAAAAGTCTCCCTTAGTTTAGTATCTAAATCAGTTCTTACATTAAACTTGATTTGATAGTCTTTCATTATTGTTCTTAATAAGAACACAACCATTTCAGGCTCAAAGTTATCAAAAGCAAACGATACAAGATTGTTTAAAGATTTTTTAAACTCTTTTGTAACACTTGGAGACTTTTGATATTCTTCATTAAGTTCGTAAGCAAGGCCTACAACTAATGAATACTTTGCACTAATCTCTGAACTAACTTTACTGTCAAGTTTTTTAACAGAACCGTCTATTACTTGACTAGGGTTAGGAAGATGTTTAGCAACCTTTCTGTGTTCTACAAATTTTATTGCCATTCCTTCACCAATGGCTCCTGATATTTCTGCTTTTTGTTCAAATGAACTTGCAGAATTGAAACCGTCAACATTAAGCATTTCACTAACAAAGTTCCAACTTCTTGGAGTAGCAAATGCCTGTGAAGAACTCTTTGCATCAAAGTCAAACAAGTCACCTTTACTGTATGTTAAGTAACCTACAACATCAGGATGAACATTATTATTAACTGCCCATTGTTGCCAATCTTCAAAGTTCACATCCATGTTAATGTGTCTGAATCTGTTTGCCAACGGTGCTGGCATTCTAAATGTAACACCTCTGTCAGTCTCACGGTTACCTGCCGCAACAATTCTTACATTGTCAGGAAGTTCGTATTGTCCAACTTTTCTGTTCAATACTAACTGGTAAGCCGCCGCTTGTACACTTGGAGGTGCTGAGTTCAACTCATCTAAAAATAGCACCACTGTATCAAACTGCTCAGCAAATTCTTTTGATGGCAAGTCTGTTGGTGGTGACCATTCCATAGTGTTTGTTTCTGGATTCCTAAAAGGGTAACCTCTTAGGTCTGTTGGTTCAAGAAGTGCTAAACGCATGTCAATAATTGTAGCAGTTCCAAGATCGCCACTATTAACAATTTGCTCAACAAGTTCTGATTTACCTATGCCTGGTGCTCCCCAGACAAAAATCGGTCTGTTAGCCTTCATAGCCCTTAGGACTACTGGTTTTACTTCCGATGCTCTTACTTTAAGTGTTTCCATAATTTACTCCTTACCTTTAAATTATGTATATACTATAGCACAAAATGTGATATTGTCAACACTTTTTTTAATTTTTTTTAACTTTTTTAAATAAAAAGTATAAGAAAAACACCAGTAACTAGAAGACTTGCTACACTCATACCTATTAATACAGCAATCGTATTGAGTATAAATGCACGTTTTTCTGCTTTTCGCTTTGCCGCAAGTAGTCTTGCTTGTCTTATTACTCTACGTTCTTTCATCATGTCCTCATAAAAGGCTACCTGTCCTGTGTAAATCAAATATTCACGCAATTCTTTTTCCATTGCTTGTATTTTGTAACGTGCTGATGTAACTTGCAAAGCCTGTGCTTCTACACTCTTACCTGAAAACATTTTTGCCATCATAGATGGATTGTTAGCATACTGCTGAATTTCATTTATTTGTTCTTTTGCCTCAAACCAACGTCCAAAAAACTCTGCAACATCTTGTGCCTCTTTGCCCATTTCCATTGCTTTTTTGATTCCGGCGTATGCTGAACTGGCTAATGATATAGCCGTTGCCACTTCGACCATTGAAAGGTCCTCCCTATCCGTAAAAATATTTATCTTTTTTACTCTATTATATCAATGAAAGATTCTATGTCATTCCCGTTGATTTTGTACCAACTTGCATCTTCACGATTATAGAGGACCATCTTTTTCTTAGTAAAATAATATGGCCATTGCATTTGATTATCTAAAACCAAATACATTCTGGGAGTAGGAAATATACTATGATTAAATTCAAAATACTCAAAGTTACGTTTTAATAATTCGTTTCCTAAATGTGTAAGTCTTAGACCTTCTGGTTTTCCTTTACGGATTCTAAAGTTTTGGAAAATTTTATAACCTAATTTTTCTTTAGGTAAAGATTTAAATGTTTCGTAATGTTTACTATTTTTAGGTATTCCAGGGATTCTAGATGAATTTTTTAACAAGCCTTCTTGTATAATTTTAAAGATAGTGTCTATTACTTTATATTGTAATGGTATTTCACTTTTTGATGTCATTTTCTGAGACTTCAGGTCCTTTTACCATTTGATGAACCTTAAAATCTTCACACGAGAATATTCCGTTTAATCGCTCTGCAAGATTAAAGGCATGGCCTGGATTACTGAATGATACTTTTTTATATTTTGGGCCTGGGTAAGAAACTAGGGTGTGTAATGTTCTTAAGTTAATAGGCTGATCTTTATAAAACACACTATAAATTGCATCTGCTTCTAATACTTGCTCTGCTTTATAAGTTGTCTTATTAACGACTTCTAATAAAATTGTTGGTTTTGGTCTGCTCATGTGTATAGTCTCCTATACACTTATTTATCTTATTTTGCAGTTAAAACAGCAGTTAATACTACTCTTTAGAGGCGTCTACTAGTGCTTTAAACTCTGTAAAACCGCCTATCTTTTGCCCGTCAACAATGATTTGAGGGAATGTTCTAGCACCTGGAAATGTTTCCATTAGCTCTTCTCTATTGAAGTCTTCATCTAACATTTTGTATGTTAGTTCATGTCCTTCTCTTTCTGCTAATGCTTTTGCTTGTACACAGAAAGGACATTGTGGTTTACTATATATTTCTACTTTCATTATTCGCTTTTTGTTTTAGGTGTTAAATCACACGTTGATTTTATTTCCATACCATTAATTGATCTATCAAATTCTACCTCCATACCATTAGATAATTCTGCAGGTGCTGATGGATTTACAATATGATGTCTTTTAACATATATGTTATTTTTACCTTCAGAAACTACTCCGTAATGTTTCCTACTATTCCAAAAATTTAACGTGCCTTTATTCATGCCTTTATTTATGTTATATCTATCAGCAACTTACACAAAATTAGGTCCATTTTATCTTCAAAAGAAATTACTAATGTTTGATCTTCGAACCAATTTTCTTTACTGTAGTCCATATTTTTATGAGGTAAAAAATGCCAACCCCATTTGCCTTTTACAAGATTAGATATTGCATTTGTAGAGGACATAGGTATGGCATATTGTGTAGTTCTCCATTGATATTGATATATTTTATTATACCCACAATCGTCTGGTAAACTGTAATCACTCACCGCTTCTTAATTTTTTATTTAGAAGTTTAAGATTTTGTCTGCATTCAATTTCTGTTTTAAATGGGCCTTCAAATCCATAATTTACAAGTGTTGAATATTTAGGACTATTAGCATGTTTCCAGCCTTTATCAAACTTAATGCAATACCAACCTGCGGCATAATAAATGTCACTGTCAGAAGTTTTACTATATAAAGGAACATCTGGATTATAATCAGGGTGCCCAAAATCTATAGGGAAAGGATTGGAATAATCTACCTTATGGCCTTTGATATAAAATTCTTCAATAAAATTATCTGGAATATCTATTTGTTCTTTAAATAGATTTACATTACCAAAATAATCAGTAACTTCTTCTTGGTTATCTAGACTAACAAATTCTTTACCTGTTATGTAAAAATAATGCTCTTGAACGTCTTTATTTAAAATACCTAATTTTCTAGGTCCTTGTCTAACAAGCCAAGCAACGTCTGATATTTGTTGTAATTGTGCTTTTGTTTTCTTTGTGTTTGTACTCATTTATTTCTCCTGTATTCCATAGTCCTCATCACGAGCAACTACATTTCCATTTACAGAGTATAATTGTTTTAAAGGTTGTCCATAAGAATCTTGAAAGCATTCTGGACATACATCTGTTCGCATCGCTCTGTAAACATTTTTGCCACCATCTGGAGTTGTAAAAATCCAGTATGGATTAGCAGGCCAATCGTCAGTTAGCCTTTTAACTGCTCTATCTAACTTGTCCATTTAAAAACTCAGCATAAGCAGTTGCATCTTCACTCATTCTTTGTAAATTCCATTTTGCACAGAATTTCATAAAATGAATACCAACCTGTGTGGCTGGCTCTTTATTTATTGCCTCTCTAACAATTTGCTTAGATTCTGCTTTTATTTCATCTGGCTGTGCTGTCAAGTCAATTAATATTCTATTTCTTTCGTAATCGTCTTTTACTCTATGCTCTACTTCTTCATGGTCTACCCAACGTTGTAGCATAAAGTTATTGTAATTAAATCCGCCTGTTTTTCTGTCATTGTAGGCTTCTAATATACCAGTTTTGTTTCTAGTACCTTTTGTTCGAGCACCTGGATAGGCACTAAATATATTGTCTGAACTATCTCCTCTAATACATTTTTCAAACAACACATAATCAGGATTTACAGGAGGTTTAGGTTCTCCTGTTTTCTTGTCTATAACTGTCTCCCCCGTCTTAGCATTCTTAAAGCCTTCTAAACTAACTATTTGGTCTGTTGTACCATTATACTGTATAACATTATCTGCTAACAACTGATAGAAATCACTATCTGTACTTACAATAACATGGTCATCTTCAGGGTGTTGCTGTATCCAAGTAGCAATTAAATCATCTGCTTCAGCATTCTTTTGTTGTATTACACTACAATTAGTCTTACCTGTAAAGAATGTTATCATGTCATCATATGCTTCAAAAAATAATTCATCGTCTTCCATTTGCTTTGGTGTTCTTTGGTCCATTGTAACTTTTCTGTTTGCCTTATAAGGAGTATAAAAGTCTTTACGCCAACTCCTACCCTCTAAACACATTACAACATGATCGCCATTAAATTCTCGCCATACCTTTTTTATGCTATTAAACATAATATGCATAGCCATACCAACACGCATATCAATATCTCTACCACCTCCAACATGTTTTGCTCTCATAAACATATTAAGGCTGTCTACTAAAATATATGTTTTCTTACTCATCATTTATTCCCAAGTTATCATTTATTATAGCATCAAAAGGTGATTCTTTCAAGTCTTTTTCACGTTTTTCTTCAAAATTTCTTTTAATATCGTAAGTAAGATATTTTGAATAATTCTCTAAAACATAAGTAACTTCTTGAGGTGACATGTCTTCCATGACCTCTTTTATAACAAAGTCTAACTTAGCAGATAATTCTGCAAGTTTAGTTTTCGCTGTCAGTTCCAGATTGTTTGATGATGACATCTTGTCCTTCCATACCTTCTTGTTGTAGTCCGTAGTCTTGATCAGCCATTTCCTGAACTAATACTGTTCTACAAACATCGTTAAACCATTTGTTTACAACTGCTTCGTCGCTCTCGCCTGTATAACCATTTTCATGTAAAAACTTAACAAAATGATCGTTCCAATCTAACTCCATATAACCTGCTTTAGCATTTTCAGGATTTACATCAAGTTTAAGAACGTTTACATAAGGCTCATTTTTTAATTCAGCAACTTTTTTGTCAAACTCGTACTGGCCTATTTTACCATTTTTAAGTTGTACTTCTATTTTAGCCAGTTCTTTATCTGAATCTGTTTCAGCATTTATTTCTGCTAGAATCTCTTCTAGTTCTTCACCTTCATAGTAGTATTCTGCTTCTGCTATTGCTCGAGACTTACCTTTAAGTCCCCAACTGGCAGGCATCATACTAAAAGGTAATTTATTTTTCTTCGCCATTTTCTTCCTCTTCAATTGTACCTGCTAACTGTAATGCAAGTATTTTACAAGTTCTAGTATCTAAATCCCAATCTTCAAGTTTTGCTTCTACTTGTTCTTTGCTTAGTTCTAAAGCAGGATTATCAAAATACTTAAATGGGTTACGTCTAGCAAATCCAAAATCGCCTACGTCCAAAGAACCATCTCCTCTTGTTTGCCATTGAAAGTTATCTATTTCAGTTAGTTTACAGTCTACTATTATAGTATAAACTTTATCATCAACTGTCATTTCCAAAGTGTTTACATTTAACACATTAGTTTTAACTTTCTTTATACCTTTAATTTCAATGTTTAATGCTCTATCAACTGATAGTTTTGCTTGAGCAGATACTTCTGACTCCAGTACTGGAATCCCGTGGTATGTTTTACCTACAACCTTTTCATCTGCAGTAGCATTAAAACTAAAAACAAATGCAAGTATAAAAAATACACCTACAACTGCTAACGTCAATTTCTTTACTCTACTCATAATATCTCCTAAGTTCC
>Ga0160423_10001027_pt1 | contig 23165 bp, 12 predicted proteins | sample CRUFie14St8metaG_FD_108191 | JGI IMG/M metagenome (GOLD analysis project Ga0160423, IMG submission 108191) | Marine microbial communities from the Costa Rica Dome - CRUD Field 142mm St8 metaG | ecosystem: Environmental > Aquatic > Marine > Oceanic > Photic zone | place: Costa Rica: the Eastern...
ATGTTGTGGAGCTTTGGCTTTCTCCCGCCAGGATTCTTCTTCACTTTCACCATGCATCCGCCGTACCCGAGGATATTTTGAAAAAGTGACCGTTTGCGTGCGTTTTTTTTTCCGTTTTATCCCGACGCCCCTAACCCCCCCCTCCCGACGTTACACTACCCGCGATTTCTACTCTCCTGGCCACAGATTTCCGGGGGGGCGAGCGAGGGAGAGCGGCACGCAGAAACGCCGATTCGGTTTTTTTTTGGTTTCGCAGACAGTATCGTCGAGGTGAGAGCCGCCCGCGCACGTCGCACGCGCACGGTCGACAAGCACACGGAGAGCGGGGAGAGGTCCCGTGGGCTCGCGTACGGGGTTTGGGACTCGACTCGCCTCGCCTGGCGCGCGCGCGCGACGCGGACGCCGGCGGGAGCAGCGTCTAGATCTCGAGCGTTTCGCGAGGGAACCATGGGAAAGGGGAGCAACGACGCGACCCTCCTTCAGTCAGAGACCATGGTGAGGAAGGTCGACAGCGCCGCCTCCCTTGAGGTTCTGAACAACATGAACGAGGCGATAGTCCGCCGCAGCCAGTCGCAGAGGATCGACGACCTGCAGCAGCTGAACCGGAAGGGAAAGTTCGACGGGGCGATCGCCACCTTCGTGCAGGCCTTCGGCGGGTCCAAGCCCATCACGAGCATCCTGATCTCGAACAACGGCCTCGCCGCGGTCAAGTTCATCCGAAGCGTCAGGGGTTTCTCGCTCAAGAACCTCGGGGACGAGAGGGCCATCTCCCTCGTGGCCATGGCAACCCCAGAGGACATGAGGGTGGGCGCGGAGCACATCCGGATGGCCGACCAGATCGTTGAGGTCCCCGGGGGCAGCAACAACAACAACTACGCCAATGTCAGGCTCATTGTGGAGGTCGCGCAGCAGCAGAAGGTGGATGCCGTCTGGCCCGGCTGGGGTCACGCGTCGGAGTACCCGGACCTCCCCGCCGCCCTCAAGGCCGCGGGGATCGTCTTCCTGGGCCCCCCCTCGGAGCCTATGGCGGCGCTAGGCGACAAGGTTGGCTCCACGATCCTCGCGCAGGCCGCCAAGGTTCCCACCCTCGGGTGGAGTGGCAGTAACATCGCTGTGTCTTATGAGGAGTGCAATGGCGTGATCCCTGAGGATGTGTACAGGAAGGCCTGCATCAGCGATGGGGACGAGGCCGCGAAGATCTGCGACCAGATCGGCTACCCGATCATGCTCAAAGCCTCTTGGGGCGGTGGCGGAAAGGGAATCAGAAAGGTTTTGGACGGCAAGAACGTCTCCAACATCTTCAAGCAGGTCCAAGCCGAGGTCCCGGGGTCCCCCATCTTTGCCATGAAGCTCGCACCGAGGAGCCGCCACCTCGAGGTCCAGCTGCTGGCTGACGTCCATGGCAACGTCTGCGCGGTGTACAGCCGCGACTGCAGCGTGCAGAGGAGGCACCAGAAGATCGTCGAGGAGGGGCCAGTCACCGTGGCGAGCCAGGAGAGCCTGAGGGAGATGGAGATTGCTGCCTGCAACCTCGCCAGGAGCGTGGGCTACGTCGGGGCCGCCACCGTGGAGTATCTCTACCTCCTTGACACCAACGAGTTCTGCTTCCTGGAGCTGAACCCGAGGCTGCAGGTGGAGCACCCTGTCACCGAGTGGATTTCTGGGGTGAACATCCCGTCCTGCCAGGTGATGATCGGCATGGGAATCCCTCTTTGGAGGATCCCTGACATCAGGAGGCTCTACAAGAAGTCCGTCAAGGAGGACACCTACTTCGACCTCGCTACAGAGGAGAAGGGCGGGCCCTCCGGCCACGTTGTCGCCGTGAGGATCACGTCCGAGGACGCAGGGGACGGATTCAAGCCAACCAGCGGGTCCATCGATGAGCTCAGCTTCAGGTCCACGCCGGACGTGTGGGGATACTTCAGCGTCAAGGGCGGCGGCGGTGTGCACGAGTACGCTGACTCCCAGTTTGGGCACCTGTTTGCCAAGGGTGAGACCAGGACAGAGGCCATCAAGCACATGCTTGTGGCCCTGGCTGACATCAAGATCCGTGGAGAGATCAGGACCACTGTTGACTACCTCATCGATATGCTCCAGTGCCCCGGCTTTGTCAACAACGAGGTCAGCACCAGCTGGCTCGACGAGAGGATCGAGGCTCAGGTGAAGCCGGATGCCCCAGTGTGGTACCTTGCTGTCATCGGAGCGTGCGTGTGCAAGGCGCACCAGGTGCTTCAGGGAAGGATGGCTGATTTTGTCAGCTACCTGGAGAAGGGTCAGATTCCGGGAAGGAACACGCTCCTGGAGGCTGTCCACCACACTATGGTCATTGAGGGTGTGAAGTACGATGCGCAGGTGGTCAAGATAGGGCCCCAGCAGTACAAAGTCTCTTTGAATGGGAGCTCTGTCAACGTCGTGGCTCGGGCCCTGAGAGATGGAGGCCTCCTGATGCAATTGGACGGCAATGCCCATGTTGTCCACGCGGAGGAAGTTGCCCAGGGCACACGCCTGCTCATCGGGCAGAAGACCTGTCTCATTGAGAAGGAGATGGACCCCTCTAAGGTGGTAGCACTTACTCCAGGAAAGCTGGTCAGGTGGCTCGTTGAGGACAACGCTCATGTTGAAGCCGACGAGCAATATGCTGAGATAGAGGTGATGAAGATGATCATGCCTCTGGTGAGCTCTGCGGCTGGCATTATCTCCTTGGAGATTGCGGAGGGACAGCAGGTTGCCCCCGGTCAGCTGATTGCCAGGATCAAGCTTGACGACGAGTCTTCCATCAAAATTGCCGAACCTTTCGAAGGCAAGTTCCCAATGATGGGGCCACCCACAATTGTGGGAAGCTCGACAGATCAGAAGTACAATGACTCACTCCAGAGTCTTCTTTTGGTTCTTGCTGGGTACGAGCATTCTGTGGAGGAGAACATATCGAGGTTGCTGAGCTCTATTGATGACCCAGAGCTTGCTTTGAGGCAGTGGCAGCAAGCCATATCCGCTATCAAAGCCAGGATGCCCTCTGATTTGGTGAAGAAGCTTGATGGCATCATTGAGAGGTACGAGGAGTCCCTGATGCAAGGCGTTGGAAGTGATCCAGCCGCGACCTTCTCCATGAGGTTGACTCCCCGTTCTTTGCCATTCCCCTCCGATGCTGTATTGAACACCATCGATGAGTTCATCGAGAATGCGTCACAAGCTGACCAGATGCAGCTCCAAATTACCTTGGAGCCTATCATATCTGTCGCTTACATCCATCAGGGTGGAAGGGAAGCTCATGCGAGCAGAATTGTGAGGCAGCTTCTCGACAAGTTTTTGGTTGTGGAAGAGGTTTTCAATACAGATGCTCAGCTTTCGGACATCATTGAGGATCTCAGGCACAAGCACAAGGGGGCTCCTCAGGAAGTTCTGGACATTGTTGTGTCCCACCAGTCTTTGCCGACAAAGTGCAAGCTCCTCAACGGACTCTTGTCTGCCGCAATCATGCCAAACCCACAAAAGTACAGGACATACTTGAGGCGTCTTGTTGCTCTGGAGTCAAAGGGTGCCCAGGAGGTCGCTCTGAGGGCAAAACACCTCCTTGAGCACTCAATGCTCGCAGATTTGAGAGCCGCAGTAGCACGATCGCTTTCGGGCCTTGAAATGTTCCACGCAAGCGACATCAGTGATGTGGAGGTGGAAAAGAAAAAGAAACGCCATCACAACTCCTTGCCAGAATCGGAACTGGCGGCATTGATCGAGAGTGACGTTGTCCTGGAGTCCAGCACACGTCTTGTGAGGAAAGCGACCAAGCAAGAAGGCCTCTTCTCTGGTCTTGAGAAGGTTGATGAGACGTTGGAAGACAGGATGTCAACTCTTGTGCAGGCCCAGGCCGCTGTGGAGGATCCCCTGGCGAGTCTCCTCGATCACCCTGATAGTGATATTCAGTGGAGAGCTGTGGAGACCTACATCAGGAGAATTTACAGTCCCTACTTGTTGGAGAGCAGTTTGAAGCTGCAGTCTGCAGGGAAGTCCATCCTGGCAACCTGGTGTTACGTTGAGCCAGTTGGAACAGCTGCTGCTGCTGCTTGCAACATGAAATCAGATCTCCACTTTGGCATCATGGTGATTCTTCAGTCACTTTCGCAGTTTCCCGCCACTGTGACCGCGGCAGCAGTTGCTGTTGCAGATGCAAGGAAGTATTACAACTGCATGATGGCGTCCAAGAACACGATGCATATTGCGCTGGTTGGAAGTGGGGATGGCATCCTACGCCTGTCAAGCAATGCTTCCATCCTTTTCAAGGAGATGAAGGGCAGACTGACTAGGGACAGGAGCTTTGATGAAGACATGTACAACAGCAGTGAAAGTGATGGAGAGCTGCTGACTCCAGGCATGAACTTTTTGTCCTCCCTGAAGTCTGCTGCTGCGTCTGCCGTTGCAGCAGAGGGTTCTCTCTTGAAGTCGGCTGGTTTTGACACTGTCAGCTTTGTCCGCCCTGCTGGTAAAGTTCTTCCTCAGAGGTTTGGCTTTCTCTGGAATGATGACGACCACGTCTTTGATCTTGTCGAACAGAAGAGGAGGAAAGGATTGTGGCAAGTGGAGCCTCCCATTGCAAACTTGCTGGATCTCCAGAAGCTGAAGGGCCTGGCCAGCTTATATTGCCCGTCGAGAACAAGGCAGTGGCACCTTTTCGTGGTGACGGAGAAGACAGGAGTGAGAACGGCTGCCTTGCGCAGGGTATTCCTTAGGGGCCTGGTAAGGAAGCTTGACATCGATCCAGAATCAAGGGGAGACAACTTGGGTATGTGCACCGGGGTGATCAAGGCCATCAAGCCTCACTTGACGGCGGCGCTGGAGGAGCTCGAGAGAGCCCAATTTGACGATACAAGCAGGGCTAGGTCTGCAGACTGGGCACATGTGTACCTTTCTGTGCTGCCCACTTGCTTGCCTTCGGCTGGTAAGGACTTGGGGCACGCTGAGATGGCTGGGGCTTTGAGAACAGCGACTGCAGAGGTGCTGCTCCAGTGTGGGTCTCTGCTCAGGAGGACTGCTGTCTCTTGCTGGGAGATGCGCATTGCAGCTGTTGATGGAACGGCCTGGAGAATCTGCGTGTCTCTTCCTTCTGGCTTTGAGTCAGACTTGGAGCACATCGACATCTACAGGGAGGCTCTTGACCCGTCTGGGCAAGCTGTTTATGCCCCTCAGCCTGCAGCCGGAGCAAGGCCCGGTCCCTTGGCCGGACACCTCCTTGGAAAGGTATATGGTCCGTTGGAAACGCTGCAGAGAAAGAGACTGTCAGCGAGGAGGCTGAGAACGACCTACTGCTACGATTTTCCTGCACTCTTTGAAACTGCTCTCCGGGAAGTTTGGGCAAACACAGGAAGCCACATTCCTGCGTCTGCAAAGCTTTTGGAGGTGCAAGAGTACGTCTTGAATGAGACTGCGCTTCAGAATGGAAAGAGCATCTGGAATGTGGACCTTGTGCCAATCTCAAGGCCTCCTGGTCAGAACAACGTGGGCATGATTGCTTGGATCTGGACCATCAAAGTCCCAGAGAAGCCAGATGGGCGTCAAATTGTTGTCATCGCCAATGATGCCTCGCACAGCGCGGGATCCTTTGGTCCCAAGGAGGATGCCGTGTTCAAGGCTGCAACAGAGCTGGGGCTTAAGCGCAAGCTTCCAATCATTTACTTGTCTGTGAACTCTGGTGCGAGGTTTGGCCTTGCTGAGGAAGTCCGCAGCAAGTTCAAGGTGGCGTGGACCAATGACTCTGACCCTGCAAAGGGTTTCCAATACCTGTACTTGGAAGACGCCGACTATGAGAACATCAAGGCCTCAGTCAAGGCGGAGGCCTTCGTCACGGAATATGGTGAGAAACGCTGGATTCTCACCGATGTTATAGGCGCAGAGGATGGAATTGGTGCAGAGTGCTTGAGCGGAAGTGGGGCAATAGCAACTGCCTTCTCCAAGGCGTACCATGAGGGCTTCACCCTTACTTTTGTGACTGGCCGAGCCATTGGGATTGGAGCGTACTTGTCTCGCCTAGGCCATCGCGTGATTCAGCGTGTGGACCAGCCAATCATCCTGACAGGTTATGCGGCTCTGAACAAATTGCTTGGAAAGGAGGTCTACACGTCCCACATGCAGTTGGGTGGTCCAAAAGTGATGGGGAACAATGGCGTGAGTCACTGCTTGGTTGAGGATGACGTTTCTGGAGCCATGGCAATCATCAAGTGGCTGAGCTACGTGCCTTGCCAAATCGGAGGACCACTTCCGATCAAAAAGGCGGAAGATCCGGTCGACAGAGATGTCACTTACTACCCAGAGAAGGAGGAGAAGCTCGACCCAAGGGCTGCGATTGCCGGAAAGAAGAGCACTGAGAGCGGAGAGAGCTTCCTTGGCATGTTTGACGATGGCGACTGGTCTGAGCTGCAGGCCGGCTGGGCAAAGACGGTGGTCACGGGCCATGCCAGGTTGGGCGGAATCCCTGTGGGAGTTGTTGCAGTGGAGGTGGACACCGTCTCCATGAATGTCCCCGCTGACCCTGGCGATGCCACGAGCTCTGAGAAGAGCGTGGCGCAGGCTGGTCAGGTGTGGTTCCCGGACTCTGCCCTGAAGACTGCACAGGCCATCCAGGAGTTTGATCTGGAGGGCCTGCCACTGTTCATCCTTGCCAACTGGAGGGGATTCTCCGGCGGGATGAGGGACCTCTTTGACGGGGTGTTACAGAACGGGGCGAGGATTGTTGAGGCCCTTCGAGTGTACAAGAACCCCATCTACATCTACCTGCCGCCCAAGTGTGAGCTGCGTGGGGGTGCATGGGCTGTGGTGGACACGAAGATCAATCCAGAAAGGATTGAGATGTACGCGGACACCACAGCGAGGGGTGGGGTGCTGGAGCCCGAGGGAATGGTCGAGATCAAGTACAGGGACAGCCAGCTGATCAAGACCATCCACAGGCTCGACCCGGTCGTCCAAGCCCTGAAGAGGGAGGGAGACAACGCGTCTACTAGCCCGGCGGCGAAGCACGGGAACGAGAGTGCCATCCAGGCCAGGCAGCAGACTTTGCTCCAGCCGTACAGGGCGGTGGCGGTGGGATTTGCAGATATGCACGACAAGGCCGAGAGGATGAGGGCAAAGGGAATCGTCAGGAAGGTTGTCCCCTGGAAGAACGCCAGGAGGTTCTTCTACTGGAGACTGAGGAGGGCTGTGGTCGAGGACGCCCTCGCGCACTCCATTCTCGCCACTCAGGATTCCATGAGCTTTGCCGAGGCAAAAGACATGGTGGCTGGTTGGTACTGCGAGACGAGCGGCTCGTCTGACATGGATAGCCCAAACACCGACTGGGGGCAGGAGGTTCAAGAGCTGAGGAAGTTTGTTGAGTGGTCAGAGTCCGAGAGTGGGAGAATTCAGTCTAAGATCGAGGTGCTGCAGGCAAAGTCTGCCACCCGCATTCTCAAGGAGTTCATGAACTCTGAGCTGGGGCCCGTGAATGCTTTGGTGGAAGCCATCAAGGAAATCTCCCAGAACTTGCACACCGAGGGGAGCTCCATCTCTTCCGCGGACAGCAAGGCGCTGGACGTGCTCAAGGACACGAGGGACAAGCTCCTGAAACTCACAATGGAGTAGTGAGTCAACGGGCTTCTAACGGGGACAAGAAACAGAATGTAATGTTTGTAACGCAGAATTTTAGGTCAGAGGCCCTCATAGAGGTCTTCCTCGGAAAGCCCACCAGCTACCTCAGTCTCAGGCGCCGATGGCGCGAATATGTAGTCCAGGCTGCTCCCTTGGCCCGCCCCCTTCCTTTGGGTCTGATTGTCCCCAACCTCTGCAGCCGCGGTCCCCTGACCGTCGACCGCTTCGCCCCCATGCTGCCTCGGCCCGACCGTATCGTCAGGGAAGAGGGAATGGAGTTGCTTCCGCCACGCTTTGACCTGCCCATCGAAGCCGCGCTTGCTGCACTTCTTGTGAATGTCGGGCGTGCGCGGGTCTTGCCTCCGTCGCCTGGACCTGGTTCCAAACCGAGCGCAGAGAGAGGGCGTGGGGGGAAGAGAAGCAACGGCGAGCGCGGTGAGCGTTCCGATCTTTGCGGCGTCCTTAACTCTCTCTCTCTCGGGCAACGGCTTACTTGGGCACGCGCTGGACGTATCTCTGGTAGGCCTCGCTCTTCTTTCCGATGTCAATCTGCTTCTGCCGCTGCTGCAGCCTTCGCGGGTCGGTCTCCCTCTCCAGGTCTGCGCGCTTGACTTGTACGGTTGGCGACGAGCGGGGCAGATCGAAGTGCCGCGTGGTGGTCACGACCTCCACTCCCTTCCGCGCGTGGCGCTCCAGGAACCTCAACATTGTAGCTCCATGGCACGCGCGCTCTGAGCACACGATCCCCTCCAGCTGATGCAGAATCGGGCCCGGGGTCCCCCGCGGGAAAATTGGGAAACTGCTGCTGGACTGCTGGACGTGATGTCGACGAGGGTGATTGAAGTGAGTGCGAGCCCGCTCCCGACGCAGCTGGCCTGGCGGTTTCCTCCCTCCCTCGATCTTCATTCCTCCGTATCGCTCGACTCGTTCTCCTTCCCCCTTCCCTTTCAGGTTGCTGACGACTTTCACTGTAGAACGAGGCCACAGCGGAGCACGTGGCGTACTGCTGGGACAAACTCATCAGCCACTTCGACGGGAAGGCGGGGCCGGTCCCACCCTTTGCGAATGCAAACTGGTAAGATCAGGTCGATTCGCGTCGTCGAAAGCCCTTCGTGTCTGACCTCTTCGTGGTCGCCATCAATCCCGCAGCCCGCTATTCGTGACTTGGAAGAAGAGGAGCAGGGCGAACCCGGGAGGGGAGCCTCAGCTGAGGGGATGCATTGGCAACTTGTCGCCCATGGATCTGCACTCGAGCCTCGGCAAATACGTGCTTATCAGGTATGATCTCGTTGAAGACGTGCACTGGCGCCAGGAACTTTGGCATAAAACTGACTCTTCGCGTTGTCGTCGGCGCCCTTAACCCGCTCTCCTCGCGCAGTGCTTTGCAAGACAGGCGGTTCAGCCCGATCGACGCCGGGGAGCTCCCGCTCCTCGAGTGTACGGTTAGTCTGCTGACAAACTTTGAGGAGGATTTGAAGTGGAACGACTGGGAGGTGGGCACACACGGGATCATTATTGAGTTTGAGAGCCCGAGCAACGGTTACGGCCACTCATACAGTGCGACATACCTTCCAGAGGTTGCGAAGGAGCAGGGCTGGACGAAAGAAGAAGCGATCGACTCGCTGGTGCAAAAAGCGGGGTTCCGGGGCATCTTGAACAGGGACGCGATCAGGCTCACGAGATACCAGAGTTCTATTCACACTTCGAGCTACCAGGAGTACCTCGCCAGAAAGGAGAGCTCGTAGACTGGAGTGTGGCAACGAGGCGGAAACCATGTCACAGGACATGTAATATACAGATTCCTTGCGATTAAGGGGGGGGGGAGCTTCGCCAGGGCTCCGCTATGCAAAGTTCCAAGCGATTTCGATGCAGTTTTGATGCAAGTCGATTTTGTTTGTGCTGCCCACCCGAAGGTTCAGGCCCTCCGTGTGTGTCACCAGAGACTTGGACATCCTCACAAGCCGGTTGGAACACTGCCGAAACTGGTGGATCGTCACCCCGTCGCCCTTGGTGAAGACCCGGACCTTGAGTCTGCTGCGGACAAGGGACTTGAGCCTCGATATCTCCTTGAGCTCCTTCTCGTACCTCAGGCTGATGCGATCGGCCTCTGCACTGTGGGAGAGCAAAAAGTCCAAGATCTGGTCCGCACTCCGCGAGAGCGGGACAACAATCGTGCCGTCCGTCTCGTTGATGTAAAACTCATGCTTGTTGTCCACAACGACCTTGGTTGAACTGCAAATAGCGTTCCCCGCGCCCTCTGCTGTCGCCACGAGCTCCTCCACGAGGTCCTGGCAAGCTTCGGTTTGGGAAAGGGCGGCGGAACTGCAGTGAAAGGAGGCGATGCCAAGCTTCGAGGCAATCTCATCCTCGTGCTGCCGAACGCCCTGGACAAACTCAGCTCTCACCCTTGCCACGCCCAAGTCCTTGCTCGACTCAAAGTATCTCTCCCAATCCTCCGCCGAGCGGAGCGCTTTGGCCTCCACGTGGACCGCCCCCGTGGCAGACACCCTGAAATCTCTGTCGAGAATGAGCTTGACACCTCTGACGTCGATGGACGGATCTCTGTCCAACACTTTCACGAGGCTGTTCAGGCAGGCGTTCCTTTCCGTGCGATGCTCCTCCTCCTTCAAGGAACTAGAGAAGCTTGTGATGACGCCACGGAAAAGCCGCAGCGTGGACCGCACCATGTCGGTCTGTTGGGTGTTGTTCGGCGATCCCTTCGCCCTGCAGTGCGACGTAAAGAGGTGAGGCCCGGTTTGGTCAGCAAACGCGCTCATTCGCAGGACAGAGGGGCACCAGACATGATGTACCTGTGATACCTGTCCGCCGCGAAGGGAAGGAAGTCCCTCAAACTTGCGTCAAAGTTGACGTAGGCATCCTGTGAAGGGGTGGGAGCAGGGGCGTCGTCGTCAGGCCGAATTCCACAGAAGCGATGTGAAGGAAACAGAGTAAGGTCCTCACCTCTGGCTCACCCTCTCCAGCCACAGCGTACTCCTCATCGGATACACTGATGGTGCCCAAGCCGCACGCCTTGAGGAGCTTGTTCAGCGCTGGGGCGAGCTCAGGACTGATTCCCGCCTCCTTTCCCCTCCAGCCGGACACACTGTAGGGCCGTCGAAGCTCCACGGCGACTTGTTCAAGGACCTCTGAGGAGCTCTCGCTCGCCACAACGCTGCCGCTGCTGTGGTCACTAGTTTTCTTCAAGTAAAACTTGAGCTGGTAGGCGGTCGTCCTCGCCCCGCCATGCTGGTGGCTCGATCCAGAGATAAACTCCTGGAGCAGCTTGAAGCTCCGCTCGTTCTCCACCTTGGCCGTGGGGTGCGAATGGAACAGGTCGGGGTGAACCAGCTTGTATAGTTTGTTCAGCTGCGTTTTGATCTCCTTCTCCTTGCTGTTCGCATCGGCGTGGGCTGCTCCCGTCTTCCCTGCCGCGAACAGACGCGTCTGGAGCAGAAACCTCGCCCGCTTCGCAGACCCGGCCAGGAACATCTCTGCTTCACCGCCGCCGAGCCTTCCTTTCTTGCGCGAGGCGGGTCCAAGTTACGCAGAGAATAGACTTGCGGCCACCCATACTCTCCACCTCCGCTCTACACCAGAGGGCTTGTGCAAAGCAATACAACACACAGCCTTTATCCACTCCCTGCCCCTTCAGCCTTTATCCCCTCGCAAGCCGAGGGGCAAGCCTGTTCTGGAGAACGTTCTTCTCGCGCGAAATCCCAAGAATCCCAAGACAAAGGGCCACGCTCGAGGGAGGCTGGAGAGCCGGGAGCGCGAGACCAGCGCCAATGGCGACACTTAACGAGCTGAAAGACGGTACGTTCCCGCGGAATCAAGTTTTGCGACCCTGCCTGCGCAGAGGAAGCCTCGCCCAAGCCGGTGCCGCTGTCCGTCGCTAACGCCTCTTCAAACTTTTTTTTTTTTTTTGGATCTTGGTGCAAGCAGCTCTCAAGGATGCTCTGGACAAGCGGGGAACTCTAAACGAGCTCAAGGCGAAAGTGAGAAGCGAGGTCTTCAGCGCCATTGACGATACAAAGGTGGGATGAGAACGACGGCCAGACCCTCACGGCAACAGACGGCACAGGCAGCTGACTTCTCGGTCTCATCATCCTTCTTTTCGTGTCGTTGCCACCTTGCTCTGCTCCAGGGGATACCAAAGCCCGTGCCGTCCGAGGAAAATGAGGTGATCAACGAGTTGATCAGGGAGTACTTGAAGTACAACAACTACAGAAACACGCTCTCAGTCATGATCCCAGGTTAGATTGGCGCCCAAGTGCACTTTGTGCGTCCAAGCACTGTTGTTGCCAGAAAACTAACGACTGCCTCCATTGTCCTCAAACTCAAGAAACGGGAATTGGAGAAGTGACGAAGAAAACGAGGACCGACATTGTAAGCGCCATGCCCTCAGTCGGCCACTTGGGTCGAGCAGCAGGTCTAAGGTTGCGCGCGGAGGGCGCGCGCAGCACTTCGTAGGAAGCTCTGGCACTGACGTTTTGTTCGTTCCCTCGTTCTTCTTCTTTGGTCGCTCTTTCTCTCCTTACCCTTTCAATCGGCGCAGGCCGAGAAGCTGGCGGTGAAGGAAACCCAGGAAAGCAGGGAATTGTGAGTGTCACCCAACTTTTGGTTTTTCAGAGCGCGGCCTTCCAAGGGACTGAACTCGACTGACTTGCGCATCCCTTTCTTGCTCACCAGGCCTCTCCTCTACAGCATCTTCGCCCTGAGGACGAAGAATCCCGTGTGAAAGAGGCGCGACCGTCTTCTTCGGAACGCTTCAAGCCTCTTTTATCGCTCTTCTGTATTTTTAGTACTTTTTCCGCCATTACCGTTACACGAGGTGTGCCTCTTTCCTTTCACAACACCAAATTTCTACAGCCAAGCTGGCATCTTGGATTTTCTGATTTCCCCTGATTTTAGTTTTTTATGACTCGTCAGATCGACAGACGCGGCGACCGCGGCCTTGACAGAAACGGGCCGCAAAGCGCGAGAGAGGCGGACACCTTGCAGGGAACGGGGGTCACAATGAAGGACGCGCTTCAGCCGGTCGACCCAAATAGTCAACCAAGCGAGACTCCGAAATCTTTGAAGCTGCGTAGGGCAGACCCATGCACCGTCGACGGCAATGGCTCGCCTCAGTTTCTCACGCCCATCCCAGAGGAGCCCACCCCCAAAAGCTCGGCGAAGCGCGCAACGACGCCCATAAGCTCTCTCATTGAGTTGAGCAAGGCCGGCGACGTAAGCCCGCAGAGGCTCGAGGAGGAGCTCTGCAAAGTCATCGAGGGTGAGGACACCGAGGCTACGACGGTGACGAGCCCCATGTTGAATGAATGGCTTTGCGGTCTAGGCCTGAGGGACGCCGCAAATACTCCTGCTCGGCTCGAGCTCAAGGCGCTGAAGCGCGCGTCGAACGAGAACGTCCACTTAAAAAAGTTGCTTGAGAAGGTTAAGGAGGTGGAGTTGGAGATCGCGGCGGAGGAGGCCAAATCCGCGGCAGAGTTGTGGGACTGCCTCGAGCAAGAGTGCAGCGAGCTTCAGGAGCAAAATCGCGGCCTCCGGCAGGACATCGAGAAATCGAGGGTCAGGGCCGCACAGAACGACGTGGAGACCAAGGAACTGCGCCAGAAGATGGAGGGGGTGTACACCGACCTTCAGCGGACGGAGGAGGAGTCCGCGGTGCTCAGGCAGAACTTGGAGGAGCTGAATGACGTTCTCGACAGCGTACAAGGCGGGGGCGAGGGCCTGGTGGGCGAGAAGAGCCAGGAGGATCTACAGGAAAGTGTCAGGCAGACCATCAAGAGGGTGGAGACAGTCATCGCAGAGAGAGGCAGGCTGGAGGACGAGCTGAAGGCTGCCCTGAGCGCCAACAAGCAACAGTGCGAGGAGCAGGACAAGATCGTGGCGAAGCACGAGACCTTGATGGCGGAGCTGAGCTCCCGAGAGAGAGCCCTTGCCGAGCAGGACAAGGAGATGGAGACCTTCCAGAGGCGTCTGAGGGAGAAGGATGAGGCGTGCCAGCTCGCGCTCGAGCAGCAGAAAGAGCTCAAGAAGATGTGCGAAGTATCCGAGAGGGAGAAGCAGGAGGCGTGCGAGAAGGCACTGGAGGCGTGCTAGGAAATTTTGCAGGAGCAGGCGTCTATGAAGGAGAAATACGAGCGCGTGCAAAAAGAGAAGGTAGAGGGTTACGATAAGGTTCTGGAGGCGTACCAGAAAGCCCTTCAGGATATGACCAGGCTCGAAGAGCATTGCAAGGAGATTGAGGTTGAAAAGCAGGAAGCTTGCGACGCTGCACTGAGGGGCGAGGCTCACCTCAAGGGCAAAGAAGAGGCTTTCAAGATTGCCATGTCGGAAAGCTCGAAGAAAAGGGAGGAGCTTCAAGCTGAAATCGAAGTGAGAGAGGACTCTCTGGAGAAAATGATGGAAGAGGCTAGGCTTTTGCAGTCAACGGTCAAGTCGCTGCAGGAGAAGAACGCAGAGCTCGAGGCCACGATTGAAGACCAGCAAAAATCGCTGGAGAGTGCTGTCCAAGAAAGAAAACAACTTGAGTCTACTGTTGCGCTGCTGAATGACAGCATTCAAGAAGAACAGAAGAAGAGCAGGGAGGTGGAAGCTTGCGCGGAGACCAGAGTAGTTGAAAAGGATGTCCAGGTCAAGTTTACTCAGACATCCGAGTCTCTCTGCGGCGCTCAAAAGGAACCCACAAAGTCCCCCCAGCCCGCCCAAAGTACCTGCACAGATAAGGACGATAGCATAGAGAGTGGCATTGGGCTAGAGTTGTGCCCTCGTGGCACCCCTACTGGAGGTCATGTCGAACTTAAGCTGAATCTCGATATGCCGCTCTCCCCCGGGAGCCCAGAACCTGAAGCTAGTGGACGGGAGAGGGAAAGTGCTGGAGAGGATGTCTACGATGCTGCGCTGCTGCACATCAGGTTGAAGAAGTTTAGGCAGCGCAACCGGGGCCGTAGACTGGCCATGCCGAAGAGCTACGATTTGCCCGCAGAGGAGTGCAGGAGGAGGGCAGCTGCTCTTGGATTGAGGTCGAGTCCCATATTCAGAAGTAAGAACTATTCGAGGACAAAGGGTTGATAAAGTTGCCAGATGTACACCGTTGTTATCTATTTGTACTGCTTGAAATTCACACACTTACTTTACACGCACATTGGGATCCAACCGTTCACGAGAATCGCACTCTTTTCTTCGTCAGAGTGTCCTTCAGGGGCATGCCAAATCCCAGGCCACTGGACGCGAGGAATCTGGCATCATCTGCATCATCTGCTTCCTCCGCCAAGATGGCCTTCCGCCTGGTTTTCTTTTTCCCCTTTTCGCGGCTCGACTTTACGCTCGGAGCAGCAGTCTCAGCACTCTTCTTTTTCTTCTGAGCATCCTCTGGGGTCTCATCGAAGAGCTCCTGGAGAGCTGTATAGTTGATTTTTGAGCTCAGCCTCTTGCTGGCGAGCATCTTGTGCGTCGCCTCGCTCGCGGTATCGGCGCTGTACTTCTCCCCCGTGCTGTTCCTGTTCCTCCTCTTCCTTGACTTCCCCTTGCCGTCCTTACCCGACCCACCCTGCTCCAGCTGGGGCTGCGAGTTGAGGTACTCCGCGTTCATTTGGTTCCACAGCTGCTCCTTGACCCGAATTTCGTCGCTTGTGTGCAAGTACTGGTCGATCTCCGCGTCGTCGATCTCCGAGAGGTCTGGGCACGTGTGAATGTTTTCCTTGGTCACCACCCTCACCGCTGGCGGGTTCTCCTTCGTGTCCAGCTCGCTGGCGATCTCAGCGGCTTCCTTCCTGTACTCGAGCTGAAGCTTTCTCTCCGCCTTGAGCTTCAGGTTCTCGATTCCTTTCGAGAACGATGGGGGGTCCTGACCCCCCGAGAAGCCCCCGCAGAGCTTCACGATGTCGTCAAGATCGTTGCTCGGCCCACCGGCCAGCGTCAGACCTGTGCTCTGGCTCGTCTGCAGGGCCTGTTCCTTCTCGTACTGGATTCCCCACTGCTCGAACTCGCTCGTGGTGAGTTGGGCACTGGGCGTGCACTCGAACTCGCCCAGCCTCTTCTTGATGGTGGCCTCGCACACGTGGACCACGCCCACAATGTCCCTCTTCTTCCTCCTGAACCCGTGCATGTGGCTGGCGATGAACAGGGCCGCGCCGCAGATTCCCGCTGGCCTCCTCCCCGTCTGCATCCAGTCTCGTTTCATGGACGCGACGAGCCTGAGAGCGGTGTTGGCAACAGTGTGCATGGACTTACCAAAGTTCATCCTGTCTGCGAACCTGTGGATGTACAGGCTGGGGTCGATGGGCCTGGAAATGATGGGGTGGGCCTCTAGCCTCAGCAGCTGAAGGAGCTGCAAGAAGACCGCCCCCAGGAGGTACACGTTGGCCTGGATGCAGTCCGAGAAGTCGATGAGCATGTAAGGCTTCTGCTCCTGCCTGCAGATTGTGTAAAGGCACGCAGCGGCAACCTGCTGCGTCCTCCTCCCCCTCGTGAAGTTTCTCTGAACCGCCAGCTTGTACAGCCGGTGGGCCGACGCGGCGATGTCTTCCCTCGGCCTGATGCTCAGCCTGTCCGCCAGCTCGTTTATCTCCGACCTTCCCCTGTTCAAGGTCTTCTCGTGCGAGTCCTGGCTCTGAAAGCTCAGCGTGACTTGGCCACGTGGACCCCTGCTGAGCGTGGGCGCCAAGCCCGACTCCGGAACAACGTTCCCCACGACCTGAGATGCTCCCGTCGCCGTCTTAAGGAAAGTCGGGTCGTTCGAGAACACGGCATCGTCGATGACTCCTCCGCACACCGTGCAGCACGTATTTCCACCCGCCTCGTCGACCACAACATCCTTTTTAACGACGCGTGCAACGGAGCCGGGGAGGCCGTTAGTAAGTCTATCCCCGCCGGTCGCCTTCGTCGCTCTCCGCTTACCTTGTCACAGTGTTTACAAAACATGGCGTCCCTGCGCCCTCCTCCGGCCTGGCTTAGCCGCTCGCCGCTACGGGGTCTTTCCCCCAGGTCTCAGGAGGAGGAGTTCGCATTTTCGTCGTTTTTTTCAAGTTTGAATTTTTCAAACTTCATAAACCGCCCCGCGGGGGGTCGTTCCCTCTGCCCAAGGCGTTCCGCAGCAGTGCGGACTCGAACCAAACGGGAGGGGGTGCAAGACCCGAGCTTACGCCGCCGCGATGGCGGAGACCGAGGTAACAAGCGCGGAGAGGAAGCTGGAGGAGGAGGAGGAGGCGGCGGGCGCGGCAGGGAGGGTCTCGGAGGACACCGAGGAGGAGGAGGACTTGGAGGACTTGGAGGACCTCGTGGGCCCGGTCAGGGAGTTCGAGAAGGACATGGGCCTCATCGCGAACGAGAACGAGAGCGCCATTGAGGATATGGACACGGCCATCAGGGGCCTCAAGGACTGGCGCAAGGAGCGCGAGGAGCAAATCGCGCGGCTGGAGAAGGAGAACGAGAAGTTGTTCGAGAGCATGGAGAGGTCCGCGGCGGTGCTTCGGGACCGGGACGAGGGCACGAGCGGCGCCGTGTCCGGGCTTGACGATGACGAAGGGTACAAGAGCGTTCTCAAGGAGCTGAATAACGCCAAGTCCCAGATGGGGACGTCTAAGGATGTCCTAGAGTCCTCGCCCCAGGCGGGGACGGAGCTCAGCGAAGAGAAGCTCAGGCTCCTCACGTCGGCTTCGAAGATGTCCTTCGCTCCGGCGCAGAGCGCTGAACGCGCCGAGAGGGAGGGGGCCTTGGGGGTCGGCGGCGCAAAAGGGGCGCTTGGGGAGGAGGGCTCCTCGATCTCCCTTCTACGCGAGGCGGACGAGCTGCTCGAGTCCCTCGGGCTGGAGGAGGGCCAGAACGACCCCATCGCCTGGACCTCCGACCTGAACACGGTGCTGTCAAAGCTCGAGATGCTGGACGCGCCGGAGAAGTAACGGGGGTGCCGGACGCGAGGGCACGAGGAGGTCGAACACACCCTTCAGAAGAAGCATAAGGCTTGTAATGCGTCTCGATGCCAATCCCTGAGCGTCCTCATTTACGAATCTATCTCGGGAAAGCTGTCCACTCAGCCTTTCAAAAAATTGAAATCTGCCGTCGGAAAAAGCGGCAGCCTCGAGGCGAGGAGACGACAGGCACGCACGCGGCTAGGGGTCGGGGTCGACGCCGAGCGAGTGAGAGTTCGGGGGCAAAGGCTGTCGATAGGTAGGCTGGCGATAGGGCGCCTCGGCCGGACGCGAGCTCGGTCTCAGGCGCGGGAGGCGGCGCGAGGGAACGGCTCCGGTGAGAAAGCCCGGACGCGAGCCCTGTAGATAAGTTTGTGGAGACAGAGTGTTGGGTAGATAAGGAAGGACGCCATGGCGCTCGCGCTCACGGTGGGGTCCGAGGTGTGGGTCGAGGACCCCGAGGCGGCGTGGCTCAAGGCCACGGTCACCAAGATAGAGGACGCGACGGTGACGGTGGAGGACGAGAACGGGGTCGAGCGCGTGATCGAGGACGCGACGGAGGAGAAGCTCCCGCTGCAGAACCCCAAGGGCAAGGGTGGGGTCGACGACATGACCCAGCTCTCGTACCTGAACGAGCCCGGCGTCCTGCACAACCTGAAGGACCGGTACTCGCTGGACTCGATCTACACGTACACGGGTTCGATCCTGATCGCGGTAAACCCGTTCTACCCGGTGCCGCAGCTCTACGGCGAGCACATGATGTACTCGTACAGGGACAGGATGCTTGGAGAGCTCTCGCCCCACGTGTACGCCATCGCAGAGGAAGCGTTCCGGCAGATGTCCCAGTACAACAAGAGCCAGTCCGTGCTGATCAGCGGGGAGAGCGGCGCCGGCAAGACGGAGACCAGCAAGCTCATCATGAACTACCTCGCTTTTGTTGGCGGGCACTCCAAGCAGAAGCAGACCGGGGAGAAAACCGTGGAGCAGCAGGTCCTGGAGTCCAATCCGATCTTGGAGGCCTTCGGTAACGCAAAGACGGTGAGGAACAACAACTCCTCTAGGTTTGGCAAGTACATGGAGATCCAGTTCGATTCCAAGCTCAGGATCAGCGGTGCTGCCATAAGGACCTACCTTCTGGAGAGGTCGAGGGTTGTCTTCGTGAACGACCCGGAAAGGACCTTCCACTCGTTCTACCAGCTCTGCTACGGAGCGGACGAGGCGGAGAGGGAGACGCTGAAGCTCAGACCAGCTCAGGAGTTCAAGTACCTTGCGCAGAGCACCTGCTTAGAGATAGAAGAGATGGACAACGCGGAGGGGTACAAGAGAACCAAGGAGGCCATGTCGATCGTGGGAATGACCGAGGAGGACCAGCACTGCGTGTTCAGGGTCGTGGCCGTCGTGCTGCACCTTGGAAACGTGGTCTTCGAGGCTGACCCAGAGGATGACGAGAAGTGTGTCCTGGCGGAGGACTCAAAGGAGAGCCTCGAGGCCGCAGCGGAGCTGCTGGGAACGCAGGCTGAACTGTTGGAGAAGGCACTGTCCACAAGGACTCGGCAGACCTTCGATGGAGCGATCACAAGCCCCCTGAGTGCCGCAGCAGCGACCCACAGCAGGGACTCGCTCTCGAAAACGATCTACTCCAAGCTCTTCGACTGGCTCGTGCACAAGATCAACACCTCCATCGGCCAGGACGCCACAAGCAAGCTCACTGTGGGCGTTCTGGACATCTACGGTTTCGAGCAGTTCAAGAAGAACGACTTTGAGCAGTTCTGCATCAACCTCGCAAATGAGAAGCTCCAGCAGCACTTCAACCAGCAAATCTTCAAGAAGGAGCAGGAGGAGTACAAGAAGGAGGAAATCCAGTGGACGTACATCGATTTCGTGGACAACCAGGACATCCTCGACCTCATCGAGAAGAAGCCGGGCGGAATGATTGACCTGCTTGACGAACAGTGCCAGTTCCCAAAGGCGACAAGTGCGGATTTTGCCCAAAAGCTCTACAACAGCTTCACGGAGAACAAACGATTTTCCAAGCCTAAGCTTTCCAGATCTGCCTTTACGCTGAACCACTATGCGGGGAACGTCACGTACGAGACAGACAACTTCTTGGAAAAGAACAAGGACTACGTCATTGCTGACCACAAGAGCATGCTGGCCTCCTCAGAGTACCACTTTGTCGCCTCCCTATTCAAGGACAAAGAGGAGGACAAGCAGAAGGAGGAGGCAAGCAAAGGGAGGAGGAAGTCTGTGTCTGCCTTCAGATTTGCTTCCCTGGGTAACACGTTCAAGGGGCAGCTCAAGGAACTGATGGCAGCATTGTCCCAAACGGAGCCGCACTACGTCCGTTGCATCAAGCCAAACAGTGTGAACAAGCCTGGCATATTCGAGACAATCAATGTCCTGCAGCAGCTGAGATGCGGTGGTGTGCTGGAAGCCATCAGAATCAGTTGTGCGGGCTACCCCTCACGGAACAACTTTTATGATTTCGTGGAGAGGTTTGGGTTGCTCAGCCCAGGACTGTATGACCAGGATTTGGAGGAGAGCCAGATGTGTGAGAAACTCCTGGAGCTTGCAAAGCTGGAGGGGCACCAAATAGGAAAGACCAAGATATTCCTGAAAGGAGGGCAGATGGCCATGATGGACAAGCTTAGGACTGAGAAGATGAACGCCGCGGCAACAATGATTGCGAGGCACATGATGACTTTTGTGGCAAAGAAGTGCTTTAAGAAGAAGAAGGAAGCAATTGTGACCATCCAGTGTGGCGCTCGCTCCATGTTTGCGAGAAGGGTATTCAACCACAAGAGGAACACTCGCGCAGCCACCAAGATACAGACTCTCTACCGCGGACACAAGGCTTTTGCAGATTTCAACAAGAAGAAGCACGCCGCGGTACAGATCCAGTCGGTCTTCAGGGGTATGAAGGCCAGGAGGCACGCGTCTGATTTGAGGCAGGATAGGTCAGCTTTGATGATTCAAAGGAAGTGGAAGGGATCTAGAGAGAGGAAGAGGTTCCTTCACGACAAGGATTCGGTGAACAAGGTGAAGGCCGTATGGAAGAGAAAGAAGGCAAAGCAGGTTCTCAGGCAATTGAGACTTGAGGCCCGCCAGGCGGCTTCTCTGCTCAAGGACAAGAAGGCTCTGGAAACGAAGATGAAGGACATGGAGCAAAATGTTGAGAACTTGCAAGAGCAGAAGGCAGACTTGAGGGCTCAGCTGAAAAAGGCCAAGGTGCAGCTTGCAGAAACTGCAGAGGTTGAGGACAAGCTTTCACAGTCCTTGGCTGAGATCGAGGGCCTCAAGCTCTCAATTGAGGAGGAGAAGAAGAGCAATGAGGCGGCGCAGACGGAGTTGGTTTCCTTGAGGGAGATGCTGCAAGCAGCAGAAAGCACCAAGTCGGACTTGGAGACCGAGTGCAGCCAGGCAAAGGAAGAGGTTGAAAGGTTGAAGGAAGAGCTGGCCAGCAAGGCCAGCGAACTGGAGGGCGCCAAGACACAGAATGAGTCCATGGCAAAGGAAAGTGAAGGAATGCTGGAGAAAGACAAGAAGATGCAGGAGCTCTTGTCAAGGCTGGCAGAGGTGGAAGCTCTGAACGACGCCCTGAACAACAAGCTTGCAGAGGTGGAGAGGACGCCGAACGGCAAGGCATCCTTCATGGATGGCATGAGGCGGATGAGCAACGGTGTGCAGATGGCTTTCAGCAATGACTCCACACCTCCCACGGGAACTCCAGAGAGCAGGTGGTCTGAGCAGTCTGCGGATAACCAGGCAGACAAGCAGCATCGCGAGCTTGAAGTGAGAAAACACAAGCTGAGGGAAGAGAAGCAAGGTGCGCAGCAACGCAAGCTTCTCGAGGTCCTCCTCACGAACAAGGACTTCAACAACGGGGTCTCTGTGGGTGCTTGCACGACTTTCAAGTGCCTCTTGCACTGGAATGCATTCCAGGCGGAGCGCACCACCATCTTTGACCAGATCATCCAGTCTGTGGGCGGAATTTTGGAAGAGAACCAGGACAACAACGAAGTTCTCGCTCACTGGTTGACGAATTCCGTGACGCTCCTGGCCCTTTTCAGGAGGTTTGTGCGGCCTCCCTCGGAGACCGGCATCCAGAGAAGGAGCAGGGCGCCCTCTGGCCTTTTTGCCTTCAGGTCAAGCATGATCTTTTCACGGTCCCCCATGCCAGACTCTGGGAGTCAGTCCTCGCAGAAGCAGGTGGAGGCAAAGTACCCTGCCCTCCTGTTCAAGCAGCAGCTCGACGCGTTCGTGCAGAAGATTTTCAGCCTGTTGCGGGACAACATCAAGAAGGACATTGCTCCCACTCTGAACCACTGCATCCACGCCCCACGGGCACGTGCGGCAAGCGCTGCTGACAAGAAGGCCAGCAGGGGAGGCCCTGCCCTGAGCACCCACTGGACCACGATCATCAACCTCATGCAGGGTCTGCTTCAGCTCATGAAGGACACACACGTGCCCAAGTTCCTGATCCGAAAGCTCTTCAAGCAGGTCTTCGCTTTCATCAACGTCCAGCTCTTCAACCAGCTCCTGCTGCGCCGCGAGTGCTGCTCGTTCAGCAACGGAGAGTACGTCAAGACTGGCCTGGCGGAGCTGGAGAACTGGATCCACGTGAGCACCACGGACTATGTCGGCGATGCGCTAGAGGAGCTCAAGCAGATCAGGCAGGCTGTGAGCTTCTTGGTGATACACAACGTGAGATACGCAAAGAACGAGACAAATTTGTGTCCAGGTGGCCCCCGCCCCCTGCCACCCTCGCCACCACAAAGATCAGCACTGACTCCTCCTTCTTTCTTTCTCTTTCTCTCTCTCTCTCTCTGTCTCTCCACGTCTGTCTATCTCTGGTAAACCGCTGAAACCCATAATTAGAAAAACAAAAAGTCACTTGAGGAGATCACCCAGGAGGTCTGCCCCGTGCTCAGCGTGCAGCAATTGTACCGAATCAGTACAATGTACTGGGACGCGAGTTACGGCACCACCACAGTATCAAAGTGAGATAGAGAGAGAGAGTGAGTGAGCGAAGTGAGAGTGAATCTCTGACTCCAAAAATCCTTTTTTTATTCTTTCTTCCTTTTCGGCAGTGATGTCCTGGCCAAGATGAAGCGGACCATGATGGAGGAGAGCTCGAATAGCTCGAGCAACACAAGCTTCCTGCTGGACGACGACCCTAGCGTGCCATTTGATTTCGCCATGCTCACAGAGGACGTCGTGGAATTGCGCATCGAGCTCAAGGACTTTCCCGCACCAGACTTTCTTTGAAATGGTGGTGGTGGGAGGGAAGGGACAGAGAGGAAGAAGTTGTTGTTACCATATTTGAAAGAGCGATTAAGATAGTGGCATCCAGATTCCTCTTCCCTTACACTTTGGGAACGCCCACGGAGTGCCATCACGAGATCTCTATGGTGTGCAAGAAAGAATGAACGCAGTCGATCCACACGCAAACGTGTTCACGATCCGCCACGCCTCTCCTTGACCGTAGCCACGATCTCGCACCCGCCCCCCCCCCCCCCCCCCCGGCGGCCCCCCCCCCCCCCTCCCTCCCTCCCCAACCCCCCCGGGAAACCCCTCTCTTTTCTTCTCACCCCCATACGGGGATTGTTTCTTCCGACGCCGTCAAGCCCCCCCCCCCCCCCG
>Ga0160423_10001028_pt1 | contig 23153 bp, 19 predicted proteins | sample CRUFie14St8metaG_FD_108191 | JGI IMG/M metagenome (GOLD analysis project Ga0160423, IMG submission 108191) | Marine microbial communities from the Costa Rica Dome - CRUD Field 142mm St8 metaG | ecosystem: Environmental > Aquatic > Marine > Oceanic > Photic zone | place: Costa Rica: the Eastern...
CCAGTCGCAAAACCAGTCGCAAAACCAAAACCGGCAACCCGCCATACTGTAGTCAAGGGCGACACCCTCTATTCTCTCGGCCGCCGCTACGGCACTTCCGTGGGAGCCATCCAACGAGCCAATGGGCTTAGCGGCACCCTGATCAAAATCGGCCAACGTCTTAGGATTCCTCAATAATTACCAGTTCTTGATCAAGTGGCAGAGACTTGGCTCGCCAAGGATCCCGTTTTCCCTTTCAAGCCCGCCACGAGAAAGGCGACTCCCATCACATACATGAAAATGGAGTAAAATTGGCCTTTCGTCAGTATATCCTGAATCACCCAAGCTGAATCTGGCTCACGGAATTGCTCCGCAATGATTCGGAAGGTGGCATATAAAATAAAGAACCCCCCTGTAATCACCCCATGACCAATTTGGGGAAGTCGCAGCCGGAGGAGAAGCAGGATGGCGAAGAGCAAAAATCCCTCAAGTAGAGCCTGATAAAGTTGGGATGGGTGACGAACTTGCACATAGCCCGAAATGGCATCAATAATCGCCGGGTTCGCCCGACCGGCTTCAAGAACTCCCTCCAGAAGTTGCCCCTGTCCAGTCGACGGACTTGAGAGGTAGCGATCCCAGAGACCATCAAGTTTTTCGGGATCGACCTCGACCGCATCTTTCATCGCGGCGTGAAAATCCTCTTCTCGCCCAAGAAGTTCCTTCGGGAATTTCATCCCGACCACTGCGCTCGTTACCCTTCCATAAAGCTCCCCATTTATGAAGTTCGCAAGGCGGCCAAAAAAGATTCCAAGAGGAGCAAAAATCACAAGACCGTCACCCACTCCAGTCCATGAGCATTTAGCGCGACGAGCATAGAAATAGGTAAAGATGGTAAGGCCCAGAATGCCTCCATGACTGGACATTCCTCCTTTCCAGACCTGCAGAATCACGAGGGGATTTTCCCACACGTATTCAAACCCGCTTTCGGGAATCATGTAAAAGGCGACATATCCAAGTCGCCCTCCAAGAAAGACTCCAAAGAGGGCCGCGTACGCGATGAAATCAGCTACTTTTTCAGGACCCACCACCCATAGCTTCTTTTGAGCAAGCCATCGCAACCCAAAATAGCCTGCAACAAATCCCGCCAGATAAGCCAGACCGTACCACCGTAGAGCGAACTTATCTGAAATCTCAAAAAGCTCAGGCTTGAGATTGTGCACCCAAGCTCCCAGCGTTCCCATGCCTCCCGGAAAACTCATGAAGTGATAAGAAACAATTGGTATTCCATACGCACTTGGATTGTCTGCCCTAGAGATATTTTACGAGGTCAGCAACCACCGCGGAACTCAATCGCCTGACAAGGGCCACACTCAGGTTAACCATGGCCCTGTAGTCAGCGATATCGATGATGCTGTTATGTGAATGGATATAGCGTGCTGGGACTCCCAGAACTACACAGGGCACCCCCTCCCCGGAAAGGTGCATTTCACCTGCATCCGTTCCCCCACCTCGCCGGACAGCGCGCTGAAATGGAATATTTTCCTCCTGGGCAGTTGTAATCGCAAGATCCGCCAGTCTGGGATTCATAATCGCAGTCGGATCATGCATTCTAATCTGCACCCCAGCTTCTACAGATGCTTGCGATTCATCCGACTGAAATCCGGGGGTATCGTCGGCAGGCGTTCCTTCCAGAATGATCGCCACATCAGGCTTGGCGTGTTGGGCCAGAGTTTTCGCCCCTCGTAAGCCCAGCTCTTCCTGAACGCTACCAGCAAGCAGCACTTGGTTGACTCTTTCCTCTACTGCTAACTGCTGACCAGCCTCCACCACTGCTGACATACCAACCCGATTATCAAAGGCCTTGGCAACAAAGCGTCCCTTGCGACCCATAGGCTCAAAGTTCGTCCTCGGCGCGATGGGGTCTCCAAGCTGGATGCCCATTTCCTCGACTTCTTCTTTCGAGGTCGCTCCAATATCAACAAACATGCTTTCGAGTGGCATTACCTTTCCTCGTTCAGCCTGAGGGAGAAAATGCGGAGGCTTCGATCCCACAATCCCTACAATTTTTTCACCACTTTTTGTTTTAACCACCAACTGTTGTGCCAGCACGACGTGGGGCCACCAACCTCCTACCGCAATCATCCTAAGAAACCCTCCAGAAGTAATCGACTGCACCCGGAACCCCACTTCGTCCATATGAGCCTCAAGTAAGACTCGAGGACCTTCTCCTCCCATGTCACAAACCACAGAACCCGTCCGGTCAGCCGAAAACTGGCCCAATCCTTCAAGCTCCTCAACGAACAAGGCGCGAACTTCACTCTCAAATCCAGATGGCCCGTGGGCTTCAGTAAACTGTCTCAGCAGTGTCTCAGAATTTGTCGGCATGCCCGGAGAGTAGAAGGCCGTCCTTGGCACGGAAGGGAAAAGTGATTTACTCCGGAACAGACTTTTGGATCGCCCTCTCTTTCCTCTTTTTTTCGTGGACTTGCGGGTTTGCTGGGGCTCTTTTCCCTCAGGGGTAGAGGACAGTTCCGCGCCTCATATCTCGACGTATTCTCTGCTACATGAACCCGAATCCACAAGTCGCTGATCTTCACGTCGTCCGAAACATTCCACTGCCGTCACCAGCTTTAGTCTTGTCCGAGATTCCCCGTGATGATCAGCAGGCAATCTTCGTCGCGCAAAGCCGGAAGACCATTCGAGATATTCTCGGCGGACGAGATCAGCGCCTTCTTGTTATCGCAGGCCCGTGCTCTATTCATGACACTCAGGCTGGGCTCGAATATGCTGAACGATTTCGCGCATTGGCATACGAGCTAAGAGAGCACCTCTACCTCGTCATGAGGGTCTACTTTGAAAAGCCACGTACCACAATTGGCTGGAAGGGCCTGATCATGGACCCGGACCTCGACGGAACAGATAACATCCCGCGAGGGCTCACAATCGCCCGTGAGTTCCTGCATGAGGTGATTTCTCTCGAAATCCCAACGGCGACTGAGCTCCTGGATCCAATCACTCCTCAATATATTGCCGACCTGATCAGTTGGTCGGCAATCGGGGCAAGAACCAGTGAGAGCCAAACGCACCGCCAGATGGCTTCGGGCCTCTCGATGCCAATCGGATTCAAGAATACGATCAGCGGCGACCTTAATGCCGCCATCAATGCCATCGGCGCAGCGACCAAACCACAAACCTTTCTGGGCGTTTCCGAAGAGGGTATCGCTTCAGCTGTTTCAACCTCAGGCAACCCCGACTGTCATGTAATCCTTCGCGGTGGTGAAAACGGCCCCAACTACCATCAGAACAGTGTCCGATCAGCCCTGAACAAGATTGAGCAGGCCGGCTTTCACCCCTCCCTGATGATCGATGCTTCCCACGCCAACTGTGCAAAGGATTACCAAAAAATGCCTGGTGTTTTTGAAGATATTGTTCGCCAGAGAGCCGAGGGTAACACGGGAATCGCGGGGGTTATGCTTGAAAGCAATTTACTGGCTGGAAACCAGTCCTTTCCCAGGCCCCTTGGAGAACTGACCTACGGCCAGTCAATCACAGACAGCTGTATCGACTGGGGAACTACCGAAACACTTCTTCGCTCTGCAGCAACTACGCTTTAGGGCCACACAGCATACTACTCTTCATCTTCCGGTGACACCCGACGCGGAGCAATCGCTTCTGCGGTGACCGAGCCATGGTCCGCAAAGAAGTCAACCAGCGACTGACGGCTATTTGGCTGGAGGAGCCTGGGCCTGCATTCAGGGTTCTGGGCAAGAGCCCGTAAGCGCATGAGTTTTTTCCCCCCTGATTGAGCATCATACGAGTTGAATACGATGGAATAACGGTGATCCGGCGACCGAGGAGTAGACTCTCCCAGCAATCTCAGACCGCGAACAAATCTTCTTTTTCCTGTTTCTCCCTTGGGCGCCTCCGCTTTAGCCAGTTTGACCTCAAACCCAAAAAGGGCCCGGTCACCACCTGCTTCCATTGACTCATTAATCACCCCTACCAACTCCTCCCGATTGAGATTCAACACAAGAAGGCGATTATCATAGGGCAGGATTTCCCAGGCATCCCCGATTGTCTTCTTACCTGGCTGCAAGTTTCCTCCCCCGAAAGTTCCATGAAAAACACCGTCAGCCTGAATCCCTTCTTTCCTAGCTGCATGAATCGCAGCGGACGAAATAAGAGCCTGCAGCGAGCTTGGCATGCCTGGACTCTCCCGTTTGCCGGATAGTTCAACTTTCAGCTCTCCAATCTCACCCGAAAGATATGCATCTGCGTCTTTCAAATCCTCAGAAGCGGCCTCTAGCACAAGGGGATCCTCTGGGATCCGCTCATCCATCAGGATCGACTGCGCTCTCTTCTCGACTATCCGCCGACTCTCCAGGTCAAAAGAAAGATCTACCCTGCCACAATGGATACCAAAGTAGTCTGCCTGCGTGTAGAGTGTCTTATTTTCAAACTGGCTTGGATGATCTCGATGAGTATGTCCCGCAAGGTAAACGTCAGGCCCACCCTCTAATTCAAGCAACGCTCGGACAGGATTGGCGAAGTCATCGACTTCCCTTAGTCCCATGTGGCCGCAAACGACTACTGCGTCCACCTTGGCTTCCTCCCGGAGATATCTAAGACTCGCACGCAAGGTCGCAACTGGATCCGTAACCTCATATCCCATCAATAGCTCCGGACGTAACCAGTAGGGAAGGCCCGGGGTTGTCAGCCCGATCAATCCAATTCGAAAACCGCCAACCGTCTTTACCGTATGAGGGGCAATCCGAGACAATGGGTGAGCAGGGTCGTCCAGAGTGCCTGCCTGTTTACCTTCGATTTTAAGGTTGCCGGTCAGCACTGGCATAGTTGAACGGCTTACCGCATCAAGCACAACCTCGGGGCCCCAATCGAACTCATGATTCCCCAGAACCCATGCGTCATATTGCAGTTTATTGAAAAGATCGATCATGAGACGCCCCCGAGTCATCCATCCCACAGCAGTTCCCTGATACACGTCTCCTATGTCAACAAGGAGGGAATGAGGATTACTCTTTCGCCATTTTCTGATCTGCGCCGCGCAACGGGCAAGCCCACCCACATTCGCTATTCCTCCATAAGTCTGGGTTGGACGAATATGGCCATGAAGGTCCGTAGTATGAAAAATAGAGATGGTCCTGACCGACCTCGGTTCGCGGCGCCCATGAGCCGTCTGGGGCAGCAGAAGGGAAGCACCTGCCAAGGATGAATCCCGTAGCAATGTCCTTCGATTAAATTTCTGCATCGGTTTAGGAGGTAAATGAATTCATTGAGAAATGCAACCCGCAGACCGACATGAAGCCGTCACTCCTGATCCACTTTCGCCAAATCTCTTCCGCCTAACCAACGTCCCTCCCAGTCGTAATACTCCAATGACCTAAATTCCTTTTTATAGTCATAGCAGCTGGGTTCGATCGTAGCGTAGCCAAGATAGTAGAAATCCAGTTCCTGCTCCCTAGCGAATTCCAACTCAGCCAAGATGGTATACACCCCGAGTCGTCGACGGGAAAACGCTGGATTAAATGCTGCATAAATACTGGAGCACGACCTGCTTCCCACCGCCATAAAGCTAACCGCGATAAGCTGACCCTCATGATACACGCTAAACTGCCGATATTCACAGGGATACTCTTCAGGGCAAGCACCTAGAAAATCCTCCAAGCCGTTGGGAACATTTTCTTCAAAGCGGCTCTTGTGCATATCAAACAGGCTGTCTTCCGCACTTCCTGGAGATGCCGCACCGCATGTAATTCTCAGGTCTGCATTCTTTTTCCATGTTCTTCGCTGGCTTCGCGACTGACTGAAAGCCCCAACCTTGACTCTCAACGGGATTTGTCTTTTTAAACAACCTCCATCACTCATGAGACTCGCTCTGAAAAAATCAGATCCGAAATGCCGCCATCCAGCGGACCACAATGCGTCCATTCCTGCCGGGGTAATGCGGCTCAACCGCCTGCTCTCCGCCACCAGAGGCCATGCTCCAGAGAGCAAATGGTAAAGCTGCTGTGACATCGCCTTAACCCTCCTGTTTCAAGCAGACTCGTCTCTGACTTCTGAATCTAAAGCTCTCCCTCCAGACAATTTTGACACCAGGTCGAGAATGACCTCAGACTCCTTCAGTGATCGTAACGCTAGAGTGGGAGCGTGCTCGGACAGCTCTTCTAATGCGTAGGCTCCAGTCGCCACTGCAACGGTAGAGGCCCCTATCACCCGGCCACAGGAGATATCACGCGGAGTGTCCCCAATAACAACGGACGCCATGGGGTTAAACCTGCGTTGATGCACCCTCTCCGCCTCAGCAAGGGCTTCAGGGCCGAGCTTATCCCGCTCTGGGTGCTCATCTCCAAAGGCTCCAAAGGAAAAGTAATGATCCAATCCAAAACTTTCCAACTTGATCCAAGCGCCAGCCTCTAGATTCCCCGTGAGCAAGCCCATGACAACGCCTTCCTTTTTCAAGGTATTCAGGAGCTCATGGACGCCTGGAAGAATTCCTGCCTCTGGACTTACGTTCTGAAACTGCTCACGCAGTCGAATCAGATAGGCTTCGTAAAGCTGGGCTATATTGGCAGGACTGACCTCTGCGCCCATCGCTGGCAGAAGCTTTTGTGCTAGAGCTGCATCAGTAGTCCCTCGAACATCAAGCTCAGGCACTGCAATCTCATCACCATATAGATCCTGAACTGCCAGACGAATTGCCTCTACGCCTGCACCGCCTGCATCGATCAGAGTCCCATCAATATCAAAAAGAAGCAGGCATTCATCCATCTCTTCAAAAAGCGCAGGACTAAATCCTATTTCGGATCACCTTCCTCCACACCCTAATCGCCATTTTCTTCGCCTTCAGAATCCTGCTCTTCTTCCCCATCAAGGTCTTCCTCATCAAGATCTTCTTCATCAAAGTCATCCTCTTCAATCAGATCACCATGACTCAGCTTAAACTTCCGCTCTCGCTGGCTCTCCGGAAGAGGAGAAAGGACCATGACAACATTTCTGCCGACCAGCTTGGGCTCCTGGTCGACGTTCCCCATCGTCTTCAGGTCCCCCTTGACTCTCTCGAGCTTTTCAAAGCCCAGCTCTCGGTGAGCGTTCTCTCGCCCCCTGAACTGTAACTGAACACGCACCTTATGTCCTTCATCCAAGAAGGACTCAATCCTACCTAGTTTGATATTGTAATCGTGCTGCTCAGTTCGCACTCGAAATTTGACCTCCTTCAGCCGGGTAACGGACTTGCTCTTGCTGGTTTTTTTGAGCTTGGACTGCTCATATTTCCACTTTCCGTAATCGACCACCCGACAAACCGGAGGGTCTGCATTGGAGGCAACCTCGACCAGATCAAACCCGATCGCCTTGGCCTTCTGGACGGCTTCCCGGGTATCCATGACCCCAAGTTGCTCACCCTTACCCGATACCACTCTGACCCTTGGGGCCCGGATTCGTTCGTTCACCCGGGTCATGTCCCGACGCGGGCGAAACCTCTTCTTCTTTTTCTTAGCGATAGTATCTCGTGTGTTGTTGAGGGCGCGGAGAATATCCGCAAATTGAAACGCCGTAGCGCTCTACCAAGCTTGATTGAGTGTGCTGCCGTCTCATTGAAAGCAACAAATTTCATTTCCACTCATAATGAGCGGTTTCGAATTTCTTCGCATACTTGGCTGACAAAGTCATTGAGAGTCATGGTCCCAAGATCTTCACGATCCCGGTGACGCACGCTCACACTCTGTGACTCTTCTTCGCGCGCGCCAGTGACGAGCATATAGGGTATGCGATCGAGCCTCGCAAGCCGAATCTTGGCACCGATTTTGTCACCTGAAAGGTCGCTTGACGCTCTAACCCCCGTATCCGCAAGCCTTTGCGCGACCTCAGAGGCGTAGGAATTATGCTTCTCAGAGATGGACAGGACCCGTACCTGCTCAGGAGCGAGCCAGACCGGAAACTTGCCCTCAAAATGCTCGATGAGAAGACCTACGAAACGCTCCAAGGAACCAAACGGAGCTCGGTGAATCATAACCGGCCGGTGGGGCTTATTGTCAGACCCTATATAGCTAAGGTCGAAACGCTCGGGCAAATTGTAATCCACCTGCACTGTTCCAAGTTGCCATTCTCGCCCAATCACGTCTTTCACAACGAAATCAATTTTGGGCCCGTAGAAGGCCGCCTCTCCGGGCTCCTCCGTATAGTCTAATCCAAGCGTTTCTACCGCTTCACGTAGTGCTTCCTCCGCCTTATCCCAGTTGGCTGGATCCCCGACATATTTAGAGGAATCTGGATCCCGCAGGGAAAGACGGACCGTATAATCAGACATCCCAAGCGAACCAAAGACCTTCTTCACAAGTCCGAGGCAACCTTGGATCTCAGGACCAAGCTGTTCTGGTGTGCAGAAAAGATGCGCGTCGTCCTGCGTGAAGGAGCGAGTCCTCGTGATACCCCCCAGCTCCCCACTCTGCTCCCAACGATACACCGTTCCAAATTCCGCGAGGCGAACCGGCAAGTCACGATAGCTGTGATGATCACTGGCAAAGATACGAATATGATGAGGACAATTCATCGGCTTCAACATGAAGCCCTCGACATCACCCGTACGAAGAAAATTCATGAGCTCCCCACAACTACTTTGATCCTCGGAGAGCTTTTTAAGAGCTTCACGCTCTGCAAAAGGTGGGTATTGGCTCTCCTCGTAGTAGGGGAAATGCCCACTGGTCCTGTAGAGGTCCAGTTTGCCTATATGGGGCGTGAAGACTTGGGAGTAACCCTGCTTATCAAGCTCTGCCGCGATGAAATCCTGAAGCTGACGGCGGATAATGGCCCCCTTGGGCTTCCAAAGAGGAAGCCCCTGCCCAACCATCTCATCGAAATGGAAGAGGCCTAGCTCCCTGCCAAGACGTCTGTGGTCCCGCTTTTTCGCTTCTTCCAGACGCTCAAGATGCTCGGTGAGTAGTGTTTTGTTCTTAAAACAGGTTCCATATATACGCTGGAGCTGCTGGTTGTCCGAGTCCCCCTTGTAAAAGGCACTCGCCACGCTCATCAATTTGAACGCCTTGCAATTTCCTGTTCGACCAACGTGTGGCCCGGCACACAAGTCCCAGAACTCGCCATTTTTAAAAAGTGAGATTTCCTCCCCCTCCGGAATATCCTCCAGTAGGTCCACCTTAAATACGGACGGCGCATCCCTCTCTTCCAACGCCGCGAGCCGCCCCTTTTGAGCCAGCTCCATTGCCTCTTCCCGGCTGATCACTTCCCGCTCGAACACCTGATTCTCCTTCACGACTTTTTTCATCTCCGCTTCAATTGCGGGGAAATCATCGGGCGAAATCCGATGAGACAATTCAAGGTCATAGTAAAACCCACCCTCTACAGGAGGTCCTGCAGCAAACTGAGCATCAGACCAAAGCCTGGAGATAGCTGTCGCCATCACATGTGCACAGGAGTGCCTCAGACGCTCCAGATCGCTCATCTGATTTCTCTCCTCTAGAGTTTTTCGCTCTTTCTCGTCGGCCATCCTTCTGAGTTTCAATCCTCCCGACGGAAGTTGCAAGTTGAACTAAAGTCTTGGGGATTAGTGGCGGTGATAGGATAGGTATCTCCGGGAATTCTTAGAATCCCCCAGAAATGAAAAAGGCCCCGCTTCCGCGCGAGGCCCTTGCTTTCTCTCATCGATCCACTGAGATGCTCGTGTTTGTTAACGCGAGTAAAGTTCGACGATCAGCTGTACGTTTACCAGCGGGTCGATATCTTCGACCTCCGGGAGGCGTGCAACGGAACCCTCCATGGTCTCACGATCGAGGGATATCCATTCCTTGAGGGGTACTGCCTGGGTCAGATCCATCATCCGAAGACCCAACTGCTGGGACGAGGGCTTGGGCCCGACCTTGATCTTATCTCCCGGCTTACATTGATAACTGGGAACATCCAGTTTCCTGCCGTTCACAAGAACATGCCCGTGTCCCACGAGCTGACGAGCAGCCTGTCGACTATTTCCAAAACCGAGGCGGAAACACACGTTATCAAGACGGGTTTCGAGCAATTGGAGCATGATGTCACCGGTGATACCCCGGCGCCGGGCGGCTTCCTCGTAACAACGGCGAAACTGCTTTTCCAGAACGCCATATTGGAACTTAAGTTTCTGCTTTTCTCCAAGCGCGATCGCGTAGTCGGACTTTTTCCGGCGACCGGCCCTCAATCCATGCTGCCCGGGCGGATAGTTACGACGCTCGAGAGCTCTGGAGGAGCCGAACAACGGCACCAAAAAGCGGCGGCTGATTCTGTCTTTTGGGCCTGTATAGCGTGCCATAAGAAGATAGTTTATTTATTTACGTCGCTGAATTGCCTAAACTCTGCGTGCCTTTTTCGGCCGGCATCCGTTGTGCGGGATAGGGGTCACATCGTTAATGGCTGAAACATCAATTCCGAGAGCTTGAACCGCACGGACCGCAGATTCGCGTCCCGCTCCAGGTCCCTTTACCCTTACCTCAGCTTCCTTCAGGCCGTGACCCATGGCCTGGCGACAGGCATCCTGTGAAACCACTTGAGCGGCATAAGCAGTGCTTTTTCTGGAACCCTTGAAGCCCATCTTTCCAGCACTGGACCACCCGATAGTGTTTCCAGTTTGATCCGTCACCGTTACCATTGTGTTGTTGAAGGTGGCCGCGACATGAATGATGCCCTTTGAAACATTCTTACTCGACTTCGCCTTGTGGATCTTGACTGCATCGGCTGCTTCCTCGCCCATGATCTCAGCGAAGATATCCCTTTTCTCGTCTTTCTTCTGATCGTCTGGAACACCCTCCTGCGACTCATCACCCTCTCCTTCAGCTTCCGCTTTTTCAGATTCTCCGGGCGCATCCTCTTGTTGCTGGTCTTCACCTGATTGAGGCGCGTCTATCGCAACTTCAGCGGCAGAGGCCTCTTCAGATACGGCGTTGTCCTTTTCCGGCTCAGTTTCCGGAGCCTCTGGTGTGTTGTTTTCTTCCTCAGCCATGGTGGGTTTCAACAAATTTTAATATTATGCGGCAGTCCCTATTTCTTGCTGCTAACCGTCTTCTTTCGACCCTTCCTCGTGCGCGCGTTCGTTCTTGTCCGCTGTCCCCGAACCGGAAGGCCCCGCTTGTGACGTTGTCCGCGATAGCAATTGATGGAAGTAAGCCGCTTCAGCGCAGACTGCTTTTCACGCCGGAGATCGCCCTCAATTGCGATCCCTTGGCTTTGGATCACCTGAGCGATCTTCACCAGCTGGTCCTCTGACAGCTGACCCGTCCGCAGATTGCCGTCGACTCCAGCCTGCTCCAGAATCTTCAGAGAACTGGTGGCTCCGATTCCATATATATAACAGAGAGATGCTTCGATCCGCTTCTCGTTGGGTATTTCAATTCCAAAAATTCGTGCCATGTAGTGAAAAGGCGTTGTGGCCGCGTCATTGGCCCTGACGCGAAAGGGGCGAGCTATTTAGCAGAGTTGCCCATGCTGGCAAGCGGAAATCCTCAATTTTATAGGGTTCAAGACTCCCAGCTGGGATCCCCGCCGCCCAGCTGGGTGCCATTAAGCTCCGCTTGCACTTCCATAAAAGCTTAAATAGTCCTGAAACTAACCCCTTTCTCCCCGAGAGACACCACCACTGGAATCCCCGCTAGACAAAATAACGGTGGCCGGTAGCGTCCTTCACCGTTACTCAACTAAAGCAAACTTCATGGATTCCGCACCCGCTGACACCCCCGATCCCGAGGATCCTCTACCAGACGACGAAGCTCAGGATTCCCCAGAAAAACCTCAGGCTTCGCCAGAGGAAAGCACTCTGCCCCCCGACGATGTTGCCGCAATCGACGAACTGGGAAAGGTCTATCAAGCCCTGAAAGATGAGCTGGCCAAGGTAATCATCGGGCAGGAGGAGGTAGTCGAGCAGCTCGCCATCTGTCTTTTTTCCCGAGGACATGCCCTACTGATGGGTGTGCCCGGGCTGGCTAAGACCCTGCTCGTATCGAGCGTGGGTGAGTGCATGGATCTCTCCTTCAGCCGGATCCAATTCACCCCTGATCTGATGCCTGCCGACATTACAGGGACGGATATCATCCAAGAAAGCGCGGTCACAGGGAAGCGAGAGTTTGAATATATCAAAGGGCCAGTCTTCGCGAACCTGCTTCTTGCAGACGAGATTAACCGGGCGCCAGCCAAGACACAGTCCGCTCTTCTCGAGGCCATGCAGGAGAACAAGGTCACCGCTCTCGGTCACACCTACGATCTTGATCAACCTTTTTTTGTGCTCGCGACCCAGAACCCGATCGAGCAGGAGGGCACTTACCCTCTTCCCGAGGCGCAGCTTGACCGCTTCATGTTTCTCGTGGAAGTCGACTATCCATCGGAAGATGAGGAGCGTCGGATTGCACGCGAGACCACTGGCGTGGACCGCAGTAGACTGAACGCCTTGGTCACAGGTCAGGAAGTTCTTGAATTTCAAAAACTCGTGCGCCGGATGCCTGTCCCCGATCACATCTATGACTATGCGGTCGAACTCGTAAGGAAAACGAGGCCGAACTCCGACGATGCCCCGTCTTGGATCAAGGAATACGTTGGTTGGGGTGCCGGACCACGAGCAGTACAATATCTCGTTCTTGGGGCAAAAGGCCGCGCCGCACTCCGGGGCAACTACATGGCATCACTGGAAGATATCGAGGCTGTTGCGGTCCCGGTTTTAACCCACCGGGTCATTACCAACTTCGCAGCGGAAAGCCAGGGAATGACCTCCAAGAGAGTGGTCGAACGCTTGATCGAGGAAATGCGAGAGGACTAAGGACCCTCAGGACCATCCAAGGGGCCCATAACCCTCAATAATGAATACTCACAAATTCGAGAACTATCGCAGGTCTTGAAATACGACTTTCTAGATTCTGACGTCCTCTCTCGCCTTGGCGCTCTGCCAGTTGAGGCACGACTCGCAATGGTGGGCAACGTGGTTGGCAAGCATCGCTCGCCACATCGCGGGTCGTCGGTTGAGTTCGCAGAGTATCGCAAATACGTTCCCGGTGATGACACGCGAAGACTGGACTGGAAGGCATACGCCCGGAGCGATCGTCACTATATTAAGGAATTTGAAGCGGATACCAACCTGCGCGCCTACTTTGTCGTCGATTGCAGCGGGTCGATGAAATACGCTTCCGGAGAGTTCGAATCCAAGATTCAATTCGCCCGCAGATTCGCCGCCACCATGGCCTACCTACTTGTTAACCAAGGTGATGCTGCGGGCCTTTCATGCTGCGATGAGACCATTCATCTGGAACTCCCACCCAGCAGGCGTCCTGCCCACCTTCAGAACTTTTTCGAAGTTCTCGGCACGCTCGAACCCAAGGGCGAAACCGGCTTGGTCGACGCCCTTCACACCGTCGCCGAAAAAATCGGCCAACGGGCACTCATTATCGTCCTCTCGGATCTCTTCTGCGATTCCCAGTCCTTTGCTGATGCTCTACAGCACCTGCGCTACCGGAAACATGACGTGGCTGTTTTTCATCTCATGGATCCACAGGAAATTAACTTTGATTTCACGAGACCTCATCGTTTCGTCGACTTGGAAGACAGTACAACCGTCGTCGCCGAGCCTAATCTGATCGCTGACGAATATACCTCCGCAATCCGGGAGTTTCTGACGAATACTGAAGCAAGCTGCCATGACGTGCAGGCCGATTATCACCTCGTCACCTCGGATCAGGACTACGAAGAAGTACTCCGCGATTTCCTGACAAACCGTTTGCCGAAAAAAGGGAAAAAATGACCTTTCTCCAACAGGCTATGCTCTGGGGACTTTTCGCGGTCTCTATTCCGGTCATCATCCATCTGCTGAATCGCCGGAGATTTCGCACCGTGGAGTGGGGAGCGATGCAATTCCTGCTCAAAGCGACGAGGGATTCCCGAGGCAAGAAGCGCCTTAAGCATATTCTCATCCTTCTGATGCGCTCCCTTGCTGTGGCGGCTCTCGTCTTCGCTATCGCTCGACCACTGGCGGGTGGATTTTTTGGCTGGGGGGGTGGACAAGTCGAAACCGTAGTCCTCATTCTGGATCGGTCCGCCAGCATGGAGCGCTCAGAAAAAGACATCCAAGTAACCAAGAGGAAGAGCGTTCTCACCAAGGTAGCTGACGCCATGAATGAACTAGGGGCCGCCCGTCTTGTCGTGATCGACAGTGCCACAGGGCAGCCGCAGGAGGTTCCCTCGCCCGATGTCCTGCCCGAGCTCTCCTTTACCGCTCCAACCGACTCCGGAGCAGACATCCCCGGCATGCTTATTAACTCCCTTGATTACCTCAAGGAAGCGAAGGCGGGACGCAGTGAGATCTGGGTCGCTTCAGACCTCCAGAGAGAAAACTGGGCCCCGGAGGACAGCCGTTGGGAGGCCTTTCGGGCCTCACTGAGCGAAGAGGACTTTCAGACCAAGGTCCGAATCCTTGCTCTCAATGGTCGCGAGCGAAATGATTTCTCCATCCGGGTCGTTTCTGCTCGTAGAGAGTCGGGAGAACTCGTTCTCGATCTGGAGCTGACGCGGGAGGAAGACACCGGGCCTACGACAGTCACAGTCAACGTGGATCATATGGGAGCGCGCTCTGGCAGCGAAGTGGCCTTTAACGGGCAGAGTCAATCTTTCAGGAAACGTATCGCGCTGACAGGGACATCCGGACAAGGCTATGGTTGGGTTTCCATCACCGACAACGCCAATAAGAGAAACAATGTATCCTATTACGCCTACGGCGACGAAGCTCCTGCGCAATCCTACCTCATTGCCGAGAGCTCAACTGACGAAGAAACTCTCAAATCTCTTACCACCGCTCTGGCCCCGGGTTTTGCCAATCAACAAGTGATTACCCGAAGCCCAGAGCTTGCTTATCAGGTTAACTTTGAGGCCGCGTCTCTGATTGTCTGGAAGGCGCCAATCCCCCAGTCACCCGTATCCGACCAACTATTCGACTATGTGAAAAGCGGTGGAGTGGTTCTCTTTCTTCCTCCCTCTGAGGAATCAGAATCCTCATTTGCCGGCCTTTCATGGGGCGCTGTCAGGGAGGCCCCCGGCGAGAAGTATTTTATCGTTAAGGATTGGGAGCGTGGGGATGGAGCATTCCGAGATGCCTCTGACGGATCTCCTCTTCCAATAGACCGTATTCGCGCCATCAAGCGTCGCGAAATCAGCGGCGATTTCACCTCCCTTGCAAATTGGGTCAATGGCGAACCTCTTCTGGCTCGTCGCGTTATTGAGGCAGGCCAAGTGCTTTTTCTCTCTACCCTGCCTAGCTATACATGGTCCAACCTTGAGCAGACCGCCCTGCATCTGGTGGCTCTACAACGCAGTCTGGAGCAAGGCAGTCGTCGAATCGGAGCCAGTTTTTTTGCGGTGGCAGGGGAAGAGTCTTCTCTCCCGGTCGGAGAGGAGATCCGAACGCGGGTAGACTCCTATGAAGAAATTACTGACCCTGGCAATGCAGACTTTGAGGCCGGTGTCTACCGACTTGGCGAACGTCTGATTGCCGTGAATCGACCCCTGGGAGAGGACTCTCTCGAAGCGCTTACCGGCGCAGATTTGGGAAGCTCTCTTGCTGACACCGGCTACAGCCTCCTTGAAGAGCAGGATGCGTCAGGAAACAACAGTCTCTCTCGACCGGTCTGGCGCTGGTTCCTGATCGCCATGCTCCTCTTTCTGATCCTGGAAGCGCTCCTCTGCCTTCAACCTCGCCGGCCCGTGACCAACAGTGCACCCTCACCCCAGCCTCTGACGTGAGTTTCAATATTGAAAACCTCTACTTCAGCGCACCTCTTCCCATTTTTATAATGGGGCTGGTCGCCTGGCTGCTCATCCTCCTCCTTTGCATCGTCTCTCTCAAAAGAAGTGCGAGGCCAGGACGAACTGGCCTTCTGGAATTACTGCGTCTGCTCTGTGCAACCGTCACTGTGTTCTTCCTGTTCAACCCTGAGTGGAGAAAAACTATCGAACCAGTCAAACAACCTGAGATCATCATTCTCCATGATGAATCAGGCTCCATGTCTACTGCAGATGCCCGACTACCGGGTCAAGAGGGCGGTGCCGGAGAAGTCGTCACTCGCAAGGAAGTCTCCGAAGCAATTCTCGCAACCGAATTCTGGAAACTTCTGGAAAAGGATGGGAAGCATCGGGTATCCGTCGAATCGTTTTCAAAAGCTCCGGATAGTGATGACGGCGAGGCCAGCTCCCTCGCCGTGACCGACATTTACTCCGCTCTCTCTGACCGGATCGAGGACCGCCCAGACCTTCGTGCCGTTATCATGATTGGGGACGGCGACTGGAATGCCCGGGAAAAACCAGCGCCAGTCGCTGCCGCACAGAAAATGCGTCTGCAGGACATTCCTCTGTTCTCGGTAGTTACCGGCGCTCCTAAGCGTCTGCCAGATCTTGATCTCCTTGCCGTAAAGGCTCCGACATATGGCATCGTGGGAGAAAACGTCCAGATCCCGTTCACTATTGAATCCTCTCTGGATCGCGATGTCCGGACTATCGTGCGAATTCGAGATCAGGCGGGAGTCGAGAAGACCAAGAACATAACGATCCCACGAGGAAGCACACACTACGATGCAATCCTTTGGCGTCTGCAAAAGGAGGGTAGCTCTACGCTGGAACTCTCCATCCCCTTCGCCGATGGCGAGCTGGTAGAGAAAAACAATAGTCGGAGATTTAACATTGCAGGCCGCCCAGAATCCATTCGGGCTCTTATCATCGAGACCTTGCCCCGCTGGGAATATCGATTCATCCGTAATGCTCTTTCGAGAGATCCGGGTGTCGATGTAGATTGCCTTTTGCTCCATCCACAACTTGAGGAGGGAGACGGGCCGGACTACATCACAGCTTTCCCTGACAAACTTGAGGAGCTTCAGCAATACGATGTAATTTTCATCGGAGATGTCGGCATCGGCGATGGAATGCTGACCGCAGAGCAAGCCGAATTACTCAAGGGACTAGTCGAAAACCAAGCCTCCGGCATTGTCTTCATTCCGGGCTGGCAGGGCAATCAGTTCAGCCTGCTCGAGAATGAGCTGGGGGGGCTGATGCCTGTAGTGCTCGACGAAGCTCTCAAAAGTGGCCAGGAGGAAGCTACTGACTCTCCTCTCGCTCTGACCTCGGAAGGCCGAAGCTCACTTCTGACGATGCTTGGTGATACTGAAGAGGAAAACCCCACTATCTGGCGAAGCCTTCCCGGCTTTTACTGGCATGCCCCTGTGGTCCGGGCCAAGAGTGGAACGGAAGTTCTCGCCGTGCACGCCAACCGGCGACACCCAAAATACGGGCATCGCATACCACTCATTGTCACGAGTCGAGCCGGCAACGGAAAAGTATTATTCATGGGTATCGATTCCGCCTGGCGGTGGCGTCGGGGAGTCGAGGACCTCTACCATTACCGCTTCTGGGGCCAGGTAGCCCGATGGATGTCCTACCAGAGAAACATGGCAGCAGGTGAGCGAGTCCGGCTCTATTTTACCCCGGAACGTCCATTACCGGGTGAAAATGTAACCATCAATGCCAACGCCTTTCAGGAGAATGGAGCGCCCTTGGAAGAGGGATCAGTTCTAATTGACCTCACCGCCCCCGATGGGAGCGTCCGTAGGTTTGAGCTTGCCAAGGAAGACGGAACCTGGGGCTCATTTACAGGGCGGTTCAAGGTCACGATGCCAGGCGACTGGATCATAGCTGCCCGTACCTCTGAAAGCGAAGAGGGCGCCGTAAAGACAAGAATCATTGCAGAGGGAGCTCAGATTGAAAAGACGGGGCACCCTGCGCGCCCCGACGTCCTTGCAGAACTCTCGCGTGTTTCCAGAGGGCGTGTTGTTGAGGCCTCCCAGCTGGAGATTCTTGCCCAGGAGATCTACGACCTTCCGGAACCCCGCCCACAGGTCATTCCGGAATCACAATGGGACAAGTGGTACGTTGCGGCCGGCCTCATGGGGCTCCTGGCGATCTTCTGGATCGGAAGAAAGCTTAACGGCACTTTTTAATCGCCCCTATTCTCGATGGGGCTATCGGGTTTGACTTCGGCCTTGTCTTCATCAAAGAGCCTTCTGACCTCCTTAAGATCCTGCTGAATCTGCTTTTGCAGCTCGGCATGACCTTGGAACCTTTTTTCTCCACGGATCATCCGACCAAAGATGATCTCGAGTTTCTCACCATAGAGGTTCCCCTCAAAATCCAAAAGGTGCACTTCCAGCAGGCGCTGTGTTCCTCCAACCGTAGGTCTTATTCCTAGGTTTGCCACCGCTTCTCTCTCTCTACTCTCTCCCCCAATCCGGGCCAGAACCGCGTACACTCCATCGGGTGGAAGCTGCTCCTCACCTACCAGAATATTCGCAGTGGGTGCTCCCAGCTGTCTGCCTACCTGCTCTCCAGCTACAACAGAACCCAGCATACTGTAGGAGCGGCCAAGCATCTCGCGCACAGAATTCAGATGCCCCTCCCGTAAGGCCCTTCTGAGACGTGTACTACTTATCCTCTCTCCTCGACATGTGACTGCAGCGATCTCCTCGACCTCGACATTGTAGCCCGAACTGCAGGAGCGAAGAAATGCCATCGTCCCTTCGCGCCCTTTCCCGAATTTCCAATCCTCTCCAGCCACTACCTGACGCAAGCCAGGCACTGACAGCAGATTCTGAGCAAAAGTCGCAGCAGTCTGCCTGGCCATATCTTCGTCAAAGCGTAAAACCAAGAGAACCTTTACGCCGAGGGCGGCGAGAAGACGCTCCTTTTGCTCTACGGAAGAAAAAATTCGCCGTGGTGAATTCTCAGGGGAGAGCACCTGAATCGGGTGAGGCTCAAAGGTCAGCACTCCCGGCATTCCCCCACTGATCTCAGCACCTTTTACCGCAGCCTCAATCACCGCTTGATGCCCGAGATGGAGTCCATCGAAAACTCCCATTGCGAGGTGCAGGGGGTTCCCGACATTCGCAAGCTCAGCGATGGTCGAAAAACGAGTCACTCCTTTTTCTGAACGGCGTTAAGCCCCCCGCATCAGGGAGATTTCTGCGAGACTCACCATCGAATTGATTAGTTCGTCAGCGCCTCCGGACTTCAACGCTTCCACCCCGACCGCACGCTCGAGAGTGAACTCCCCCGAACGAGTTCTTCGCAGAGCCGACAGATGACCTCCACAATCCAGAGTAGCACCAATATCATGCGCATAACTTCGCACGTAGAACCCCTTGGAGCAATTCACCGTAAAATCGATCTCTGGAAGTGACACTCTCGTCAGCTCATAATCAGTGACATACACGGGACGAGGGTCCCGCTTAACCTCCTTGCCCTTCCGCGCCAGCTTATAAAGGGGAACTCCATCTTTTTTGATAGCTGACACCATGGGAGGGATCTGCTCAAAGTTCCCAGAATATTTTTCAAAGGCTGCCCGGATAACCTCATCGCCTAACGACCCGACCTCTCTTTCTTCAATAATCTCTCCTTCCGCATCCTGAGTTGTCGTGGTCGCTCCCAGCGTAATTGTTCCGACATATTGCTTATCCTCGCTCATTAAGAGGTCCTGTATCTTCGTTGCGCGCCCAACCACCAGCATGAGGAGTCCAGTCGCCATGGGGTCTAGTGTCCCACAATGTCCAATTTTCTTGATCCCCATCGATCGCCGCGCGATCGCAACGACGTCATGAGAAGTCATCCCGGGATCCTTATCAACAAGGAGTACTCCACTCGGAATAGTATTAGGGTCATTCATATTTTTTAGGGGGAAGAGCTTCTTGGGTCACCTCGAGAAAGCGTAAAACCGCCTCCTCTAGAGGGCCCTTGGTCTTAGCACCTGCCGCAAGGACATGGCCGCCTCCACCAAAGTGAGCGCATATGTCACACACGTTGACGGAAGGATTCTTAGAGCGTAACGAAAGCCTGATTTTTCCATCATCCATTTCTTCAATGAATCCGCAGACCAGGACACCCTGAATCGCACGCAACACATCAATCAGCCCTTCACCATCACCAGCCTGCATCCCGATTCTTTTCTTGGTGTCGCACGACAGGGTCCACCAGGCAATCCTGCCGTCATCAGTTAACTTCATTGTCTCAAGAAGAGACCTCAGAAGCTCTACTCTTCGAAAGGGGTAGTCGTGATACAGACGTGATGTGAGAGCTGCCACGTCAAGGCCCTGCTCCACGAGATCGGCTGCCATTTTATGGGTGCGCCCGGATGTATTGGAATACTGGAAAGAGCCCGTGTCTGTGGATAGCGCAACGTACAGAGCATCCCGGGCTCTATCCGGGAGTGGCCATTTGAGTTCCTTGATAATCGCATAAAGAATTTCTCCCGTTGCCGCCGACTTCTCATCAATCAACCAGTAATCACCATATTTCTCATTCGAAATATGGTGATCTATGTTCACCCAGACCTGCGCCCCTTCCAGCGAGTCGAGGCATCTCGCTCCCAGCCTCTCCCTGTTTGCTGTGTCCAGCGCGATGACCACCTCTGCCTCAAGTGGACCGGAGGGGCATTCGATACCCTCAGAACCTCTCATAAAACGAAGGTTCTCCGGCATCGAATCCTCATTCAACCCTACTACAGTCTTTCCTAGCTCCTCAAGGACCGCCTTGAGCGCCACCACCGACCCAATCGCATCCCCATCGGGGCGCGCATGGCTCACAAGTACGAAATTATCGTAGTTTGAGACAATCTCAGAGAGATGAGACGCTGTAATCGGTTGACCCATGGACGGTTGGAACGTGCGGCGGGAAGGCGGCGGATTGTCTACGGCGCCTGCTCGATCGCAAGCAAAACTGGGTTTCCTGCCAACCTAATTATCTGCCAATTCTTTCTCAGCGGTTCGTGTCACAGGGCTGAAGGTCCGCTTTCTCTAGAGTAGTCCCAAAAGAAGAGTCTTCTCCAGCCAGAGGGCATCATGGCCTCAGCATCAGCTGCCACGAAGGGGAATGTTATTCCTTAAATATGGCCTCGTCGTCGCCCTCCTTCAGGGGTGGCGCAACAGGCAGTTCAGCGACTTCGTCGAGGAGATTGACAATATCAACCCCCCGAACGACCGAGTCATCTCCCACAAACCTTAGGACCGGCGTGTTTTTCAAAATCACCCTCTTCATGACGCGGCTCTGAATAGACCCTCTCTCCCCATTCAGTCGTTCGATAACCCTTTCCTCATGGCCGCCAAGAACACCCACATAAACCCTCGCATCCTTAAGGTCCTGCGAAACTTCAACCGAATTCACAGTCACCAACGTCCCCTTCCACTCAAAATCTCGCTGTAAAACACTACTGATCTCGCGTTTGAGCAGCTCATTTACCCTGTCCATACGTCTCGACATAGCCACCGTATGCTTATTCCAATAATTCGCGACAGCACCACTCGATCTAGAGCGTCTGATCAATTTTCTCCAGCTCGTAGCACTCGATCACGTCACCCTCTTCATACTCATTAAACTCTCCCAGACGAATTCCACACTCAATGCCCTGCTTGACCTCCTCTACATCGTCTTGAATACGCCGCAGGGTGGACATCTTTCCGTCAAACACAGGAGTCCCGTCCCGCATTACGCGGGCATGCGCCGTCCGCGTCACCTTTCCATCAGCAACAAGACAACCTGCAGCGCGACCCCGCTTCACCTTGAAGACCTGCTTCACTTCTGCATGACCTATTACTTTTTCCCTGAGCTCCGGCTCTAACAAACCAAGCATCGTGTCCTTAACTTGGTCGATGAGTTCGTATACAATAGAGTATAGTTTGACCTGAACTCCTTCTCTTTTGGCCGCTTTCACGGCATTACTCTCGACCTTGATATTAAATCCAAGGACCACCGCATCTGCACTGCTCGCTAAAAGAATATCGGACTCGCTTATCGAACCTGCTGCCGCATGGATGAAATTCACATCCACTTTGTCTGATTCAACATCTCCGATCGCACCCCGGATTGCCTCGACTGACCCCTGGACATCGCATTTCAGAATAATCTTAAGCTCTACCTTTTGACCACCCTGCACGCGCGCGAGCATATCCTCCATACGGCTCTTCTTAGGTCGCTCGAGTCGGCTTTGCCTGAGCTCCAGCTGCCGCTCATCACTGAGCTTCTTGGCGGCTCGCTCGTTTTCCATCGCAACGAGCTCATCGCCAACATTCGGCAGTTCCGCAAATCCGAGCACTTCTACTGGAGTAGCCGGACCAGCCTCCTTCACTTTCTCTCCCCGATCATCGAGTAGCAACTTCACCTTGCCCGCGTAGGGACCGCATATAAATGGGGTTCCGACTCTCAAAGTACCGGCTTCGACCACAACGGTGGCTGTCGGCCCCTTCCCTGGCTGAATCTTAGCTTCGATAACGGCGGCCCGCGCATTTGCTTCGGGGTTGGCCTTGAGTTCCAGCACCTCAGCCTGCAAAGCCATAAGCTCGGCCAACTCATCCATTCCCTGTCCCGTGATCGCAGAAACTTCGACGACCTCTGTCTTGCCCCCAAGATCTGTAGACATGAGGTCATGCTCCATGAGCTGAGTTTTAACCCTCATTGGATCGGCCCCGGTAACATCACACTTGTTGATGGCGACAATGATGGTCTTTTCAGCAGCCTTGGCATGACTCATTGCCTCTTTTGTCTGGGGCATGATTCCATCATCCGCTGCCACGACAAGAACAACGATGTCGGTGACATCTGCCCCCCGGGCCCTCATTTCCGTAAAGATCGCATGCCCGGGCGTATCAATAAAAGTAATGGGATGCCCTCCATGCTCAACCCGGTAGGCCCCGATGTGCTGCGTGATTCCGCCGGCCTCTCCATCTACGACTTTTGACTTACGCAGGTAGTCGAGAAGGGACGTCTTTCCGTGATCAACGTGTCCCATGAACGTGATGATCGGCGCCCTTAATTCAAGCTTCTCCGCTGGCTCATCCTCTTCAGGCTCAGGCTCCTCAATAACCTCCTCCACCTTGTGGACACCGCCCCCTTTCTCCCGCTTCTCTCTTTCAAAGACGAATCCGTGCTGCTCGCAAACTTTTTCTGCAATCTCGGGCTCGATTGCCTGATTGGGCGCAACGAAAACCTCCAAGGCGATGAGATCCTTCATGATCTCAAAAGGCTTCAGCCCCATCATCTCCGCCAGCACACTGACAATGATAGGCGGCTTGATGCTGATGGTATTTCCTTCAACAACTCCAGCATCATTCGCGACTTCC
>Ga0160423_10001029_pt1 | contig 23152 bp, 35 predicted proteins | sample CRUFie14St8metaG_FD_108191 | JGI IMG/M metagenome (GOLD analysis project Ga0160423, IMG submission 108191) | Marine microbial communities from the Costa Rica Dome - CRUD Field 142mm St8 metaG | ecosystem: Environmental > Aquatic > Marine > Oceanic > Photic zone | place: Costa Rica: the Eastern...
ATGTATAGATCTTTGGTCAGAAGCTAATCTTAAAATACCTTGTTCAACCGCGTTAATACCAAAGTTTCTTAATTGTACGTTTTCGTCATTAGCTAAAGATAAAAAGAGTTTTGGATTTTTCTTAGCAAGTATCATTAAATCTCTTCTTAATTCTTTAGAACTTAATTGTGTTACTTTACTTCCAGCTTCTACTCTAACAATTGCTTCAGCCATATCTACATCCATGTTTCTAGCTGCATTTAAAGCTTCAATCTCCCATTCAATTAATTCTAAATCAGTTTCAGCAATTGCAGCTGGAATAAATTCAGAATATTTTCTATCTTTCATAGGGTGATATAAAGATAATAATTTTTGTAAAATTACATTTTCTTTAGGAACTGATAATGATCCATCTCTAAAAGTAATATGACCTAGAGTAACTTCTCCTTTTTGTTCATCAACAAATGGTGATGACATGTTAGTAGCATATCTTAATTCTCTTTGAGTTTTTGTTTTTGGATCAAACCATAGTAAAGCATGCTTTTTAGTATGTTTACTAGGTATAGTAAAAGTTAAAGGTTCTCTATTACCTTTTAGTATATACGTTCTATCTTTTATTTCCCAGTCATCTTTTTTTACAACTGGTTTTTCTTTTTTAGGGGTAGCAACCATAACTGGTTCTTCTACTACCGCTTCTTCTTTTTTATTTTTTGCCATAATATAATATAATTAAATAAGTTAAAAGGTATATGGGCGCCGAAGCGCCCTTACCTATAAATAGTGATTACACTCCTTTGAATAATACAAAGTTGTTAGCAGCTTGAGTTACTAAACATCTTTCAGAAAGGAAGTTAACTTCCATCGCATCAAGAGTTGAAGTAAATGCACCACCAACAGAACCTGTTAACCAAGATTTCATTCTTCTATCATCAGTTTGTGAAGCTCTATATCTTACGTGTAAGAAAGGTCTTCTGATGTTAGTTCCTAAAATTTGATCGTAAACAGTTGTAGTACCAGCAGGAACTAAAACTCCTTCAATAGAGTTTGGTCCAGTCATAGCACCACGAGTTGAAGCATCGTTTAGATATTTCCAGTCAGTCTTATAGAAATCATATGAACCTCTTCTAAAACCGCTAAAACCTAAGTTTAAAGCCATTTCTTCTGAATTTTCAAATAATCCATAAGCAGTACCACCTGAAGATCCAGATGAAATTGCAGCAAGCATATCATCAAAATCTAAAGCTGTTTGTCTGTCTAAGAATAACATGTTTTCTTCAATTGCTCCTTGAGTATCTAAGTTTCTAAGAATATCATCAAAGTCACTAATACCTGCAGCAGCAGCGAATCCAACTTGTACGTTACCTCTAGCTTGAATAGCAGCAAAAAGACCTTCTGATCCTTGAGCTTCACCTACTGTAAGAGCAGATGCAGCAGCTACTAACTCAGCTTCTACACATACCATTTCTAAGTAATCCTCAAATCTAAGTCGTGTTTCAGACTCAGCTTTAAGATACCATAGATAACCGCCTGTTCCGTCTTCTGTTGCAACTTCAATCCAACCTATTTGAGCAGTATCAGAACCAGATACAACATACTTGTCTCTGATTATTACTGGTCTATTACTGAACTGAGTAAGCGTAGGCTCAACACTAACCATATCATTTCCTGTAGCAGGAGCAGCGCCTTGCGCAGCATTAGGTGTAGTTTGTCCTTTTCTATATTCAGAACCGTAAACAAAGATTTTAAAAGCTCCAACAATTCCAGCAGCAGCTATAGTAGCAGCTGTGTAACAGTCTCCGTTTATTTGCACTGGTCCTGCACCTAAATTAGAATCACCTACTAAGAATTTTGCTTCGTTACCAAAATCATCCAATAATACAATCGTAGATCTTGGAGAAATTACGTTAGTAACACCTGCTGGTATTTGAATACCATCAGAAAAACCTGCAGCAGGAGCAACTCTTGTACAGTTGTCATATGCAATGTGTAATCTATTTTGTTCTGACCAGATTACTTGGTCACTTGTCATTGGAAGTTCAGCACCAACCATTCTTAAAAATCCAGATAATGTTCTGTTTCCATATCTCTCTACTTCTGCTTCGTAAATTTCAGGCAGATATTGTTGAGCGAAAGAATCAGAATCACCAGGATTTGCTCCTCCATTGAAGGATAAAAAATTAGTTGATAAAGCTTCCTGTACTTGACTCGGTACTATCGAGCCAAACTGTGGGGATAAAGCCATTTTTTTAAATTTTAATTATTAAATGTTCGTTTTTTGATTTTCAATTTTGATGAATCTGTTCCACTAATTGCTTTAACCTTAAAACCTGCAACATAAACGTCCCCACCTGCAACTTGCCTTGGTGCATCTACGCTTGGATTTTTAGATTTTTGAACCATGTTTTTAACACCGTCCGCTTTTCCTTGCTCATAAAAATGAGAGGCTAGTTTATCAGCATTCATCGCAGCATATAAAGCTTTATGATAACCTGCAGTGTCACTAATCTTTCCTTCTTTGTCTAAAAATTTTTCTACAAAATTAGAAATATTAGATTGAGTTTCAGCTATCTTACTCGGATCTTGAACTTTGTATCTAAATTTTTTATCTCCTACATTATAATCAAAACCTTTGAAATCAGTATTAAATAAATCTTTAGTACGCTGTTTAAAATCTTGTTGAGTTTGCTTTATAGTTTCTTGCTGTTTATTATATCGATTAAAAAAGTCCATAGCTTTTTGCTGCTCTTGTGTTACTCCAGGTCTTTGTTTTATTTCAGCATAATATTTATTTTTTCTGCTTTCTAAATCCTGTTTTGCACTAGCTACAGCTTCTTTATATGCTAACTTTTTTCTTCGAATTTCTTTTTGTTCATCTAGTTCTTCGTCATATTTATAATCTTCCATTATAAGACTAATATCTTCTGAATCTAAATGAGGTTTAGTTTTTCTTAAATATTCTTGTAAAAGTTGATCGTTATTTAGTTTAGAATAATCTTTATTTAATTCTACATAATCTTCTACTGTACCACCTGTTTCTTCCATAAACCTCACTAGTTTATCTACGTTTTCAGGTAACTTAGGACTTTCAACAACGGGAGTTTCTTCTTTTTTAATCTCTTCTACAATAGTTTCTTCTTTTATCTCTTCTATTACTTCGATCGGAGATTCTTCTTTAACATCTGTATCGCTGACCCGTACTTCTCCGTCCACTTTTTCGCTAACTTCGGGTTTGTCGCCCACAGGTATTTCCTCTGTTTTTCGCTCTTGAACGGCATTGTCTTCTTTTTTTTCTGTTAAATCAACTTTTATTGGTTTTTCTATTTTAACATTAGGATCTTTTGATAAGTCTACTTTTGCTACTTCAACTTTTTTACCTAATTGTTTTGGTTTTTTAGGTTTTACTTTACCTTTTAAAGTAAATTCACCTTCTTGCTTGACCTCTACGGCCGCCTTTTTTTCTGCCATAATATAATATAATTAAAAATTAATGTTAAATAGTTGGTGCCTGATTGCCTTGAGCTTCAAAGTCTATTGGTAATAAATCATTTTTTCTTTGATCTATCATTTGACTTTGTTGAGTACCAGCTATTCTTGTTCTTTTATCTTTACGATCTTCTATTTGTTGCTCTTTAGTTGTTTCACGTTGAGTCTTCATTTGTTCTAATTGCAGTTGATATTTAAATTCTTCTGCCATTAAAGCTCTCTTTATTTCCGCTTCAGTTTGCATACGTTGTATTTCAAACTGTGATTTAGCTTGTTCAAAGTTTACTTTTTCTGAAGTTAATGCTTGTTGTTTTTGTACTTCAGCTTCTGCCGCGGCTTGTGTAGCTTGAGAATTAGCAGCTGCTTGTTGTTGAGCCATTTCAGCTTGCATTTGTCTTTCTCTTTGTAATTTACGTCTACGTTTTTGTTTTAACATTTGATTAGCTAATGATAAATTACGTATTTGACGTATTTCAATAGCATCTTCTAAATCTATTCCACCACTACCTAAAGCTACTTGTATATTCTGTTCTAATTTAGCTTTTTCTTCTTCATCTGGTTCTAAATCTAAAAATATACCAAAATCATGTAGATTTAATTTATCAACTTGTTCTAATGTAGCTGTGTTAAATATATTTAAACTATCTCTTAACGCATTTGCAGTTAATGGATATTCTAACATATCTTTCATTTTCTTAGATATGTTTTCACACATTCTTAATGTTAAATATAAACTGGCATTATTAATATGTTTAGTAGCTATATTAGATGCTTGAGCTGCAATTTTTTGTAAACCTACTAACGTGTCTTTGTCTGCTAAACTACCATCTCTTGCTTCGTTTAATCCGGTCACATCTCTTATCATTTGTAAATAATAATTATATGTACTAATTAAACTTTGTATTTTTGCTTGACCAGATCCTGATGTTAATTCTTGTACAGGTACTTTACCTCTATTTAATTCACCATCTTGCGTAAGTGATCTACCAACAACAGAACCAGTTTGAAAATACATGTTTAAAGCTTCAGCTGGATTATAGTTTGTACCATTACCTAAATCAACTTCTGCTAATCCGTCCATGTCTAAAAATACACCATCTGGTACCATTCTAGCAATAACCTGTTGAAGTTTTAAGTGGGTTATTTGAATCATATCAGCAAAACCAGTAATTCTACCTACTGTAGATTCTATTCTACCTTTATAAATTCTAGGAGCACAAATAGCATAATTCATTTCTACTTTAGTTGTATCAGAAAAAGGTCTAGTCATATTAGGACACATGCCCCATTGTAATAATAAATCTGTTCCTAAAATTTTAACTCCTTTATATAAAACCTCTATAGTTCTACCAACTCTTTCAAAGTTATCATTTTCTGGTGGATTAAAAGTATCAGGTTTTTCAATGGCTTTTATTAAACCATTAGGTGTTTCTTTAATTTTAAACACTTGGTCTTGATATGTTTTATATTCAAAATATAAAACAGGTACTGTACTTTCATCATATGGACCATTACCATAACCATACATGTAACTTCTATTACCTTCTTGTTGTTGTATTTTTTCTAATGTAGCATTATCTAAATTAGGAAATTGTTTAGCTATTTCAGGTAATGTTACCATTTTAACTTCACCAACATAATATATATCTTCAAAATTTGGATCTTCGGTATAAGAATATACTAAATTAGCTGGGTCAACATACTCAACTGTTATACCATTTGATACGTTAAAGTTAGTTTTAACTGCTCCAATACCACATGTAACTAAATCGTAATTTATTCTACGTCTAGTTAAATCCCAACGATTCATATCAAGAACCTGATTAATAGCTTCTTCTTCAGCTATTTCAATACTTTGTTTATAAGATAGCTGCATATGAAGTTCTAGTTCTTCTGCATTTTGAGGCATTTGAGCTTCAGGTATATCTGTGTTAAATAGTTGATCACCTAATGTATCTGTAATACGTTTCATTAAATCTCTTGAAAACATATCTTGAGCCAACATTTCAGCGTAATTTGTTCTTTTTTCTACTGAAACTGGATCTTGTGCAAAAGCATTTATATCATAATCTTTATTAGAAATACCATTTGCAAGAATATCTACAAACTTAGAAATTATAGGAACAGGTTTCCAGTCTAAATTAAGATATGATAAATCACCATTTATAGATAATTCATCTTTATATTTTTGTGTAGGTTGTTCACCTCTTGCGTATAATCTTAATCTATTATAATTATTCCATGTAGTTAAGTATCTATTACCATTAGTTCTGCCCTGCATAAACCATTCACTTTCAATAGCCCTGGCAACTTGTCGCCCATATTCTATTGAAGATTTTTCAGCATCACTAACTACTTGGCTAGGAAATACACTATTATTATAATTTATATTCATTTAGTTTATAATTTTTGATAAAGAACCTCTATTATCATATTTTTTAATTCCTAAATCATAACTTTGCCTTACTATTTTAGGAACAGGTCTATATTTATGTTTGTTACAAGCCATAATAGCAAGACCTGAACTAATAGAAGCATCATGAGTTGTTCTATTATTTATATCAAATCTTGACCAATCATTTAGTGTTCGTTGAAAATAAGTATCACCATATGTATTATCTGATCTTAATCCAACATAATTTTCAATATAACTTTCAATTGCAGACGCATGAGCTTGTTTAATGTCTTCACTTGAATTAGGTATACCACCTATTTCTCTTTCAGTAACAGAAAGTTTTGTATATATTTTATCAGGTCTATTCATTGCAAAACCTCTATAACCTCGTCTTTTAAAATGATATAATAGTCGTGGTTTATTATTTTCTGCAAGCAATGGCATACCATAAAATATACAAGCCATTAATACATCTTCAAAAAATATTTCAGCAGTTTGTGGTCTTGCTATATATTCTAAAAAGAAATGATTAGGTGGACAATCTTCCATGCTAAACTTAGTTAAACCATGTAAAGATCCTTTTGATCCTCTTTTATCTACTGTTCCTGATATATCATATGGATCACAACCAAATGCTCCTAATTGTTCATTTCCAGGATATTTTTTACCTAATTTTATTATTACATTGTTTTGTAATCTTTTAGGTGGAACCCAAGAAATAAAAAATCTACCATTTTTATTTGGATTAAAAACAACTTCTGTGTCTTTTATTCCTCCTAACCACTGAAAACTTCCTTGTGTTACCACATTAGTGTTTTTAATATCTTCGTTCCAATCAATTTGCTCGTATATTTTAGTCAAATTAAATAATGAAGATTTAGCTTCATCTCTAAAAGCATGTTCAGTTGTTCTTGGAAACTGTCTATAAAATTCATTTAAAGCATCTTGATCTTCTTTTAAACCATCAACTTCGTTTTGCCAATAATTAATTACACCTAATGTAATTGGTAAACCTTGTGGACCTTTTACTAAATCTTTTGGTGTTTCGAATACAGGTATGCCATAAGAATCAATGTATCCTTCGTAGTTCCATTCCATAGGTATGAACAAACTATAGAGTCCCGAACGAGTCTGTCCGTTGCGGTTTCTTTGTGTAACGTCTGAATCATTGTATAATTTTTTAAAATTTCCACCCCCTTTATCCAAAGCATTACAAGTAGAACCCATCATACATTTACCAATAATTCTACTACCTAATCTTAATGTAGTTTTTGTAACTCGCCAATTATTTAAAATATTGTTTGGTTTTTCCCATTTACCACTTTCATCATGTACTAATAGTTTTAATTTTTCACCATCATAACTATTATCACCAGTATTTTTCCAATCAATAGTAGTATCTAATCCTTGTAATTCTGGTAATGTTTCATTAGCTGTAAGTTTACGTCTTGTAAATTTACTAGCTGGAACTCTATAAGCTAATTCTGTTTTAGGTCGATCCATACCATCTTGAATCGGTTTAAAAAAGAAAGGATAATTAACTGATATAGGTACAACTTTATCTGTAAACATTGTTTTAGCATCAGGACCAGATTTAGATAATATTCCATATCGTGAATCACTAGATATAGTAGCTAAGTTAACTACTTCTCCTGAAGCCATAAATGAAAAACCTGAACGCCTGTTTTTTAAATAACACATACCATAGCATCTATTATCTGCTTTACATGCTTCCCAAAATATAAAGAATAATCTATTTGATTCTCTAAAATCAGGTTTACCTACATCAATTTTACTCCATTGTAAATACATATAATGAGTACCAGTAATATAAGTAGGTATATCATTATTATAAAACCAAAACCCTTGTTCTCTACGATTAAACTCTGTATCTATATAATCATACCAAGTTTCTTTAAAATCTAAAGAATATTCTTCCCAGTCAAATATTGTTTTTATTCTTTTTAATTCTTTAGGTAATTCAGCATATTCAAATTTATTAGATTTAAATTTATGAATATTTTTTTCTTTAGGTAAAGCTATTTTAAGATTTTGTATTTCGTATATTTCACCTATTTCACCTGTTTTACTAATAACTATAACGTCATGCTCAATGTTATAACCATATTCCCATTTTTTATACCTATTATTTTTTTTAATAATTTTAGGTTTAATATGGTCATCTAATACTTTATATAAACTTTGCTGATACATTATTTAGATCTTCCTTCTGCAAAACCTTTAAATTCTTTAGGTTTTTTAGTTTCTTGTTCAAGTTTACCTTCTATAATATTTTCTTCTTCATTAATTTTAGATAAAATTTCAAAAGCATCAAATATAGCTAGTTTTTTTGTAGCAGCTGCATTTTTAAGTCTATCTGCAGAAATATCTGGTCCAAAATCTATAATAGGTTCTTTAGCGACTTTAATTAGTTCATCAACTGCTATGTGCCCAGCTTGGATTATATTCTTCTTTATTTTCTTTATATCCATAATTAATTACAATATCATTTGATTTCATACAATAAAGACGCATGTCATCTATAAAAAATTCCCATTCAGCTCCTGGTTTAAAACCAATCAGGTCTCCTGAGTTAATATTAGATGCTTCTAAGTTGTTATTACTTATTTTTAGTATACCAACATAAGGTTCTTCTTTTCTATTTCTTAGATTATCAGAATTTTTTATTGGCATAACAAAGCATCTATCACCAAAACTTTTCCAAGTATCTTTATTTTTATATAAATATATTTGATCTATCGATGCAAAATATAAATCGTTTTTAAAATAAGAACGACTATTAACTTGATTACCTTGCATATCATAAAATCTTCTAAATATATTTTGATGAACTACTATAGTGTCACCTTTTTTTATATTAGTAGTAATAGCCAACGGTGTAGATACTACCTCAGCAAATCTATTAACAAATTTCCAAGATTCAACTTTAGTATTTAAAATTAATTCTTTTTCACCTATTTTTTTACTATTAGTATATCTACCTTCTCCAATTGGCTTTACTATAAAATCATATAAGCTATTCATTAATATTCTAAATCATATTCAATAGATATTGCCATGTTGGAATTAAATTTTTTCCAAGGTAATACCTCATTGTTTTTCTTTATATAAATATTATATGAATTATCTTTTTCATCAAAAAGTATATGAGATATTTCATGACCACCATATACTTGTTGACCTACAGAATAATGCATAGCTTCATTCTTGTAATCAGCACCAATGCTGATTTTTCGTATTACACTACTCATCTTCTTTTTCTTCTACTACTATTTCTTCAAAAGAACCGTCTTCTAAATTAATATTAATAGATCCATATTTGTCTTCTAATACTTTTTTAAACTCTTCCTGATCTTGATTAACACCAGCTAATTCATGTAAAAAGCCGTGTTTTTGAGATTCTACTAATCCAATATTAAATACTATATTGTTTAGTTTGGTTTGAAAATCTGTTACTGTTTCAAACTCTTTTTTTGTAAGTTTTGTTTTTCCTTCCATTTTATTTTATTTAATTTAATTATTCTATACTATAATTACTTGTTTTAAGTAATCTTTACTTTTTAAATATACTTGTTACCTTTTCACTACTTCGTCCACCAAAATAAGCTAATACAACTGACATCATTATTTTTTCAAAAGTGTCATTCCATAATTCATTTATATGAAATGGTAATGTTTCTATACTATCTAAAATACCTGCTAAAGAAAATATAACTATACACCATACTAAAACTAAAGGACGCACGTTTTTACTCCACCACGAATCTGACATAGAATCTGCTTCCCATCTAGAAGTTATAGCTTCTATTTCTTTATTCTGTTGTTCGTAAATTATTTGTTGAAGTTTTATTTTATCGTCTGCAGGAGCATCAGATTTAGTTATAGCCTCTATAGCTTCTTTAGGAGATGTTACACCTTGTAATACATTGCCTAGTGTAGGATTTATTACAGATGCAGCGCCAAATAAAAGTTGGCCTACTGTAGTATCTTTAAATTTCTTTTTTGACATCTAATATTTTTCATATGGGTCGGTTTTGCTATAAGCCTCTGCTTCCCATGGTAAATCTTGAGCACCTTCTTTCATTTGCTCTCTTGAATATTTTTTACCTTTCCAGTAAACAAAATCATCATCATAATCAAGATCGCCTCTTTTCATTTGATCTATGTGAACCTTTTCATGTTCTATAACACTTTGTTTTTCTTCTGGATCAGTTATTTTATCTGATACTAAAATAGTACCATTATTGTTTGCTTTTCCTAAAACACCTTCTTCTAAATCAGTATGATAAATTGGAGTATTATCTTCTATAAATGGAGGATTAATTTTAAAACCTTTACTTAATCTAAAAAACATATTATTGTTTATAAGGAAATTTTTTATTTAAATAGTCTTGTCTTTCTTGACAACCACAGGGTTTATTAAGACTGCTCGCGATATTTTGCACAGCAGCCTTAATACCTGTTTTTTTAGTGAACTTAGCGATTGAATCGCCTAATCCTCTAGATTTCATCCTTAAGCAATTTTAAATGACTTAAAATAAACTCTTTTAGTAGGATCATAAGCAGCATTAACATCTGCTACATCTTGTGGTAAAGTTACGCTAGATTTTACGCCACCAGGATTAGCTGTAATAGCTCTATTAATAGCTTTTTTAACTTTATTAACATATCCTGTTGATGCTGGTTTAGCACTTGCTGCTCCAGGATCTGTAGCCTCTGCGTCTAAAGAAAAAAGAACTGTACATGTTTTAGTAGCAGTAGTTAAAGTTGCAGACATTGCGTCTCCTGCTCCATTAGCCGCTACAGCTACAGTAAGAATAGAATCAGCTAATAATAAGTTGTCTCCATCTTCTGCTGGTACAGCACCTGAGTTGTCAAATCCACCTGTTACGTGAAAATTAATCCATTTTGCCATGATTGTTTGTGTTTAATTGTTATTGTTTATTATTTATTGTTTTTTTGGTTTTATACAGATCCATGACTGTTTTTATTTTTAACCACCAAATTGTGATGTAATTGTTTTAGGTTTAAAAAAATCACCAAACATAGATTCTTTTTCTTCTTCTTCTTCTTCTTTTCGAGGTGTTTTTTTACCAAAAGCTCCTATTATCATGCTTCCAACTCTACCAGCTGTTTCACCAGCTTCTTTATACATTTCAGTTTCAGCTCTAACTGCTTTACTTGTATCATAAGCTTTTCTCCAGTCTTCTGGCTCAAAAGACTTCATACCAGGATTTCTAAGAGAAGGTTGACCTACACCAGTACTAGTAATATAGCTAAATGGAGATCTATTATTAAAACCTACATTAAAGCTATTCTTTTGGTTTAAAAAGTTTTGCCTAATCTTACCTATTAATTTCATGTTATTTATTTGCGTGATAACCTGCTAGTGATCTTTCAGCAGCTTGTTTACTTTTAAATCCACTTTGAAATATACCACCTTTTTTATTATTTAGAATTACATATTCATCACCTCTTTTTACTACACATCCACTTCCACCTTCAGACTTAGCACATCCTTTACCTTCCATTTTCATTGGTGAATCTTTTTCTTCACTCATCTTCTTAGACTTCATTTCATAGTAAATATCTTGCTCATCACCTTTTGTTCTTTTAGCTATTCTTTTAGCTTGTCTTCTCATGTGAGCATCAGTATGCATTCTCATTGGTGAACAATGCATGTCTGCAGGAGAATCATGATCATGTCTAACATTTTCTAAATAATGTAATCTTGCTGAAGCTGTCAAATCTTTATTGTAAGCTTCTTTAGCATCGTATCTCTCGTCTGCTCTTTTAGAAAAACGAGGGTGATTACCGCTATATCCTCTATGTCCCATAATTATTTCTTTTTACCCATGTAATCTTTCTTACCTGGCTTAGTTTTTGATTTATCTCCTTTGTTACCACCTAGTACTACTCTGTCATATTTTTTAGCTGGAGAATCTTTATGTCCCATTTTAGCAGGTGACTTTTTGTGACCCATTTTAGCAGGAGATTTTTTATGTCCCATTTTAGCTGGAGAACCTTTCTTTTTATCTTTAGCAGCTTGCTTCATACTTTCTGATGTATTACCATCTCCATCAATATCTGGAAAATCTGGTTTAGCAACTTTTGCAGGAGAACCTTTTTTCATATCTCCTTTAGCTTTTCCTTTTTCAATATCTACTATAGGCATATCTTTTAGTTCTGCTGATTCTCTTTTTAATGCAGATCTTTTAGGTACTTCATATCCGTAACCTTTGTTAACGTTTTTAGCTGGTGACTCGTGTCCCATCTCCATTGGTGAATGTCCCATTTCCATTGGACTATGTCCCATTTTCATAGGTGAGTGATTCATATACATAGCTGAATCTCTATGCATACCTGCTTTTTTATCAGCTTTGTACATTTTTAAAGCTGACTTCATCATTTTTACCGGGTTGTTTTTTTGTGAATAAGGCATAATTGTTTTTTTTTGTTATTAGTGTTATGATGGTAAATCTTGATATTTGTCTGCATAGTCAGCATCTAAATAAGATTCCATTTCTGTTATTTTATCGCTTGATAATTCGTTTTTATAAAAATCATTCATTAACACCCACTCAAAATGAGATTTAATATTATCAACATTATCTTCATTTGCTATTTGAGCTAATTGACCGTCAATTTGACTCGTAATTACCACTTTATGTGATTCAGGTGTATTTTCTGATGTTATTAGGTTTTTATACATTTTTATTTTTTTTATTATTTATTTTAATCTATATAGTCGTCTTGATAGTTTTCAGGAAGATAACTTTCCATATCTGCTATTTGTTCAGCAGTTAAAGCGTTTTTATAAATATCTTGTGCTAATACATATTTAAAGTGATTTTTTATTATTTCAACTTTTTTATTATTTGATATTTGATCGAAGTGCATAGGTAGTTGGTTTAGAATATTATCTATACCTTCTTGACCTTGTCGCTCCATAGTCGCTGTATTTCTTTTTATTATTACATTCATTATTTAGATTTTAATAATTCTATTTCTGCTTTTAATTCTTGTATTGCTTTTACAAGCACTGGAACTAACCTGCCATAACTTGCTTCTAGTTTTTCAGGATTATTACTATATACAAGTTTTAAATTTTCATCGTCAACCTCTTGTAAATCTTGAGCAATAAATCCTAAATCTTTAATACCAACTTTTGCACCATCTCTTGTATTCCAATCAAAAGTAACTGGTTTTAATTTATTAACTAAATCTAAACCATAGTTAGATGCTTGTATGTTTTCTTTATCTCTTTTATCTGACAAAGCTGTAATACTAGTTACTTGACATCTTAAAGTAGCAATAGAAGAGTTACCTAAAGTTATTTCATTATTAACAGTTGCTGAACTTGCAGCAGCGTTATAACCTATTATAGTATTATTATCACCAGAAGTTAAATCATTTGTACCACTACTACCAGCTGATGAACCAATTAATGTGTTTTGATCACCTGTTACCTTGTCACCTACATTATGTCCAAAAGCTGAGTTATCAACTCCAGTAGTTAATAACTCTAAAGATTCAGCGCCAAAAGCACTATTTCTTTGTCCTGAAGTTTGAGACCTTAAAGCTTCATAACCAAAAGCATGATGCTCATTGTTAGAAGTTGTAGCAGTACAAGCATCTTCACCTACTATACAATGAGAATTCCAAGATCCACTTAAAGCATCTAAAGCATTTGATCCTATAACAACAGAGTTTGATGAATTAGCATTGGCCCCAGCTTGATAACCTATATAAACAGTACCACTATTACTAGTATGATCTTGTCCAGCTGCATTACCTATTGCTACAATTTTGTCTCCACCTGTAATTGATCTACCTGCGTTTCCTCCTATAACAACACTTCCCCATGTATTTGCGCCAGCTGCACTCGCTGCTTTATACCCAATAATAACATTAGGAAAAGAATTTAGTGGCTCAAGATTTTTTCCAGCTTCATAACCTATATGAACATCACCTAACCTTGTTGATGTTTTACCAGCGTTCCAACCTATATTTACTTGACCATCAGTTGTTGTGTTTGTTTTACCAGAATCTGCTCCTATATTAATATTATAACTTCCTGTAGTTAAAACATCAGATGAATTTCTTCCAATAGAAACATTATCAATACCACTTTCTAAAGCTTGAGCAGCTTGGTGACCTACTGCTGTGTTACCTGTTCCACTATATCCAGCCGCTGATAAACAATTTGTACCAATCGCCACTGTGTTTGCAGCTCCAGCTGTACAATTAGCAGCCATGAAGTTTCCAATAAGTACAGAATTCGTTGCTGCACTTGCAGTAGACATTACACCTTGACCTATAGCTACTGTTTGTGATCCACTACCTGCGCCTTTACCACAATCTTTACCTATAAATACAACATTGCTACCAGTGTTTGAATAACCAGAGTCATAACCTACTGATACTCTAGCTGATCCAGTTGTATTAGAATAACTAGCTTGATAACCAATGTTTGTATTTTCTGTTCCAGAAGTATTAGAATAACCTGCTGCATACCCTACATCCATATGTTGATCTGCTGTATTATTTCTACCTGGTTGACCAGCTCCTATTGCTATTTGTTTAGCAGCAGCTGTACCAAAAGCTCCAGCAAATTGACCTATTAAAACAGTTTCATTACCAGCACTTGAATTACCAGCCGCTTGACCTATAACAACAGCATTAGATGCTGAACCATTAAAAGCCGCGCCTTCTCCAATAATAACACCAGATCCGCTACCGCCGCCTCTATTTGCATTTAAACCTATTGCAATACTACTACTTCCGGTTTCACTTAAACTAGCATCGTGTCCTATTGCAACGTTATTATCACCAGTAGCACAAGCTTTACCACAATCATTACCAAGAAAAGTATTTCTTTCTCCTGTAGTTAAAGCAGTACCTGCATTTATTCCTAAAGTTGTATTATCTTGAGGATTACCACTTAAACCTGCTGGAACTGTACCAACATATAGTGAATCAGTATCGACTAAACAGTCGGTTAATCCATTTAATGATGTTGCTCCACCACCACCGCCACCAGCTTGTAAAGTTATTACCCCTGTACCAGCCGTGTAGGTTAAAACATCTCCATCAGCAGCTCCAGATTGTAATCCTGGTATTCTTAATGCAGTTATATTTGCATTACCAAAAGTTATTTCATTATCAACTCCTACGGCGCTCGCGGCAGCCTCATAACCTATTACAATATTATTATCACCTGTGGTTAATGCATCTCCAGCTCCCTTACCAATTAAAGTATTGTTTGCTCCTGCAATTAAATTTTCTCCTGCTAAATGCCCTACTGTTGTGTTAAATGAGCCTGTACCATCATAATTAGCTTGATAACCAATATTAGTATTTCCGTTTGATGTTGTGTTTGTATAACCTGCTTGATAGCCTAAATTAGTATTACCGATACCAGATGTTTGAGAGTAACCTGCGTCCCTACCTATAGCTACACTTCCTTCTGCAGTATTAGCTCTTAAAGCATCATTACCTATTCCAATTGCACCATCACCACCGCTAGCGTTGTACCCAGCTTGTTCACCTATAAAAATACTATATTGACTAGTACCAAATCTACCAGCTTGATGTCCTACTGTTACTGAATAGTTACCTACACTTCCTGCTAACCAACCTAAGTTAACCGCAGCTGCAGTTGCTAAATTTGTTCCAGCTTCCATACCTAAAACTGTATTACCAGTTCCATTAATTGTTATACCAGAATTATGTCCTACTATTGTATTGTTTATTGCTGTAGTTATAGCTTTTCCTGCATCGTGTCCTATTAAAGTATTACTTGAACCAGTAGTTAAACCTGTTCCTGCATCAATACCTAATATAGTATTTCCTTGAGGAGCTCCACTTAAACCACCTGGAACAAAACCAGAATATAAAGAATCTGTTTCAATTAAGAAAGGGTATCCACCTGTTATATTACTAGGTGCTATTCTTACGTTTTCATTTGTTGCGCTTTTATATCCAACAAGAAAATCTACATCAGCTTGAGTTAATTTTTGAGTAAATGCTGAAAATTTTATATTTGCCATTTGTTTTTAGTTTAATTTTTAAGGGGCTATTTCTTGAACCATTAAATTACCACCTGCTTCTGTTTCACATATATCACCATTCTCTGCTAAAATAAAAAATGTAACAGGACTAGGACCACCTCCACCTTGTATAGTTAAAGGTATTGCTAATATTGCGTTGGCATTAGCCAACATACTTGGTCCACCTGGCATTTTAGTTAAGTGCTAAAATGTTACTACAAGTTGTACCAGTTGCAAAAACTCTTATAGCTTGTAAAGGAATAAATGAAGAATCAGGAATATTATTTAATGTAACATCTTCACCGTTTGCAGTTCTTATTTTTAATGTTGAACCTGCGCCTCCAGTACCTACAAATAAAGTATAAGCAGTGTCTCCACCTACATTTCCTTTATATATCTCATAAGCACCTGCCGCTGTATTAGTCTGCATTGTTAATGTATTTGCAGTGGCTACAGCTAATATTTCATCTATAGCTCCACCTGCATAAACAACATCTCCACCGCTTATATTATAACCGTTAGGATTAGTAACGCTGTTTCTGAAATCGTTACCTGCATCAGTTAGAGTAGTAGTTCCTCCTGTAGTGTTTGTTCCAGATGTTATAATTCCAGTTTGAGGAATATTTAATGTGTCACTAGGAATAACAGGCACTGAACTAAATGGTTGATTATTTGCCATGTTTTATTTATTTATTATTTATATACTTTTGCTTTTTGTGTAATTGGACCCATACCAGAAAAAGGAACACCAGCTGTTTTCAACCTCATACCATATATACCAGAACTAGAACCCTCACCATGTAGTCTACCTACTTGGCTTAATGGTCCGTCCCATATGTGAGTTTCCCCAACTATTCCACCTCTTTTACCACCCATATCTCTAGTGTGGCCTGGATCTATTTTAAAATCTTTGTGATTCATAATTTTATAAGTTTATTAATGGTTTAGGTTTTTGAAATAAACCTCTTTGTTCTTGTGTTCCATAAATTCCTGCAGCTACTTGTTGTGTTTGCGGAGAAAAATTATCTGCAGTTGCCATAGCTTGAGGTATATTACCTACTACTGTAGAAGTAGCACTAGGTAACATTTCTTGAGTTTGTTGATCCAAACTATTTATTCCTTGACTTGCTAGTTGCTGTTGAGCAACTTGTTGCGCTGACATTCCAGGAGTAATTCCTCCAAACATAGCACTCATTGTAGGTATTGTGAACATATTATCTGTTTTTATCTTTATTTACATTGTATATAGATGTTTGTAAAACTTTATCCATATACGTGTTTCCTTTCATTATTTTGTTTCTTTTTTCACTTGTAGGTATATCATCTTTACCCAGCATTATTCGATAAACTCTTTGTATTAATTGTTTACCTTTAAAAGAAATTTTATAAATATTATATTTTTGAGTTGTTCTATTTCTGTGTCTCCAGACAACAATCCAATTGTTTTGTATTAACTTATTCCAACGTCTATTATTCCAACTATATGAATATGTACCCATTTTAAAATCATCAATAGTAAACATGTCAATACAGTCTAAATATATTAATAATTCAAGTTCAGCGTCTGTTAAGCCGTTGTTTTTACAAGCCCACTTACGGATAATGCGATAGTGTTTAAGCAGATTGAGATCTTTTAAATCTCCTGCCGATAGCCTTTTCATAAAACAACGACGACGTCTTGCGCCTTAATAACTTGATAAGTTTTATTTTTTATTTCTATAGAATGACCAGCATGTCTGTCATAGTAAATAGAATCATTTTCTTTTAAACCTTTAATTTCTTCTCCTACTGATATTACTTTTGCTTCAATATATCGTATATCTGATCTATCGTTTTTACTTAATAATAAACCCCCTTCAGATTTAGTAATATTTTCTTCAATTTTTTGTATAATTAAATTTCTACCTACTGCTTTCATCTACTCGTATATTATTAATTACACAATCAGTTGATAAAATAGTTGTTGCTACAGAAGCCGCATTAGTTAAAGCACTTTTTGTAACTAGTAGAGGATCTATAATACCTGCTTTAATCATTTGTACCATATTTCCTGTAACTACATTTAGACCAAACCCTTCTTTTTCAGGTTCTATATTTTTAATACCAGCGTTATCTAGTATTGTATAATAAGGAGATTTTATAGCATTGTAAAGGATATTCTCTCCTATATTGTTTTGATCTAAAACTTTTGAAGCGTTTAATAAAGCAATACCACCACCAGAAACTATACCTTCTTTAATTGCGGCTTTAGTAGCACAGATAGCGTCTTCAATTCTATCTTGTTTTTCTTTTAACTCAATATCAGAATTAGCCCCTACTTTAACTACAGCAACTTTAGCACTTAATCTTGCTAATCTTTGTTCTAATCCTACAACTTCATGAGGTTTTAATTTTTTAGTTAACTTCTTTTTAATATTGTTAATTATTTCTTCAACCTCTTCGTTTACACCTTCTATTTGTATAATACTTTGATGTTTTTCTGTAGTAACTTTAGAACATGTGCCTAAATAGTCTACTTGTATTGTATTTAAATCATCTCCAAGATTTTCATCTATAATTTGAGAATTAGTAAGTAATGCTAGATCTTCTAATATTTCTTTACGTCTTAAACCAAAAGCCGGAGCATCTAAAACATTTACTTTTATATTACCTTTTATTTTATTCATTACAAGCGCAGATAAAACCGGAGGTTCTATTTCACCAATAATTAATAAAGGTTTATTTTGTTTTATTACATATTCTAAAACAGACTGTATTTGTCTTATTGATTCTATTTTTGAATCAACTATCATTACTAATGGATTATTAAGTTCACAAACTCCTTTTTCTTTATTAGTAACAAAGTTAGGATTTATTAAACCTTTATTGTATTCTACGCCTTCTACTATTTCAACTTTAGTTTCACCAGCGCTCGATGGCTCCATTATAACAATACCTGTTTTTCCTACTGAATTAAATGCATCTGCAATTAAATCACCAAGTTCTTTATCGTTGTTAGTAGATATAGTAGCTATTTGTTGTATTCTATTATCTACTGGAACTGACTTGTCTGTTATATGTTTTACAATTTTTTCAACACCATTTAAAATACCTTCTTTTATTTCTCTAGTATTTGTGTTGTTTAACTCTTTATATGCTTCTTTTAATATAGCATGTGCTAATACTGTTGCAGTTGTAGTGCCATCACCAGCTTCTTTTACAGTTTTACGCGCTGCTTCTTTAATTAAAGTAGCACCAATATTTTCTACAGGATCTAAAAGTACAATAGAATCAGCAACTGTTACACCATCTTTAGTAATTATTGGTGTTCCTTGCTCATCTTCAAGAATAACACACTTGCCGCTAGCTCCTAGAGTGGAACTAACAGCATTAGTGAGTTTTTCTATACCTTTAAATACCTTGTTTTTGGCATTTTCACCAAAATTTAGGTTTTTTACTATCATTTGATTAAATTTAATTTGATTTAATTGTATTACTTAAAGGTTTTTACGACTTTTGGCCCGTTTACGAACTCAAGCTTCTTTGTATAGTGCTCTATTGATGCATCTATTGCTTGTTCTGCTCCTTCTAGGGTCTCTCTTCGCGTTACATCTACCCAGTTTTCATCTAAATCTAGGTATTCTGTTTGGTAAAAACCATTAGGTAACTGAGTTATTCTCCAATTACTCTTTTCAGCTACATGCTTCCAAAGGTCAATGGTTTCTTGTGTGATTTGTGGTTGACTATTCCACGTTCTAGTCGAATAATAAAACGTCATTTGGTTTAGGTTTTAAAATTAATATTTGGTTTGCGCTCTCACCGAGCAGGTATATTGTTATTATTACTTGTTTTTATAGTTTTTTACACTAAGATTCTAAAGCTTCAACTCTAGCTTTTAATTCTTTTATAGCTTTTACTAATACTGGTATAAGTTTTCCGTAGCTTGCTTCTAATCTTTCTGGATTTGAATCATAAACTAGATTTAACCACTCATCATCTACTGTTTGTAGCTCTTGAGCAATAAATCCTATGTCTTTTTTACCTTTATTTAAACTGAAATACTCATTACCATCAGAATCTACTTCAGCTCTGTTATCCCATACAAACTTTCTAGGTTGCAATGAGTTTATAAAATCAAGACCATATGGTAAATCTTCAATACTTGTTTTATCTCTTTGATCTGACAATGCTGTTATTGTAGTTTGTTGACATCTTAATACTGCTACATTCGAATCACCTAGTGTAAACTCACCAGTTGCTGTAGCAACAGTAGGTTCAGCAGCGTGACCTATACAAGAATTATAGGTACCTGTTGTTATTGTAGATCCTGAATCAAAACCAATAGCTGTATTAAATGAACTTTGTACATTATTTAAACTTTGTTGTCCAACTCCTACGTTACGAGTACCTGTACTGAGTCCTCCAAGATCACCATATCCAGCTAAAGCACCAACAAATGTATTAGTACTACCTTGTTGAGCATTACCAGCTGAATAACCTACAAAAGTGTTACTAGCAGTTGCAACAGTAAGTGATCCCGCTTGATTACCTAGAAAAGTATTATGAATACCAGTTGTAAATTTACTACCAGCTGATTGGCCTACAAAACAAGTATCATCTGTTATAAGATCATTTCCTGCAAATTTACCAATACAAACATTATTTGACTGAGTAGTTAATGCAAGTCCAGCACCATTACCTATAACAACGTTTGAGTTACCAATTGTTACTGCTTTACCAGCATCTTTTCCTATTAATACGTTTAGATCAGCGTCTGTTGCTGCAAGTCCAGCATCATTTCCTAATATTACATTATTAAGTCCAGTATCTAATACTTTACCTGCATTGAAACCCATAGCAACATTCCCTGTCCCTGTGGTTAAACCAGCAAGTGCTTCAAAACCTAAACTAGTATTTTTATTAGTTTCTTCTGTTCGTGCTATTCTTTTTGATAATCCATCTACATAAGGAACATAAGGACCACCGGCGCCACTGCCTCCAAAATATGTAGCCAATTGAGATATGGTTACAGATTTAGTTGGATTTCCACTGCCAGCATCCATATCACTTATAAGTAATCTATCATCGTTTGCTACTGATGAAATTAAAGGGTATGAAAATATTATTGCCATTTTTATATTTTTTATTGTTTGTGTACATAGAATATACTTACACAAAAATAGGTAAATTTACTTTTTATTGTGTAATATAGTATATCTATTATATAATACCTTACTCCTATCTAGATATTATACGTAGTATAATATCATAAAGGGGGAGATATACTCGGTACCCTCGTATATCTTGTACCAGTACCCTTGGCTTTTAAGAAAAGTGTTTACATATAGAGAAGCTGGGCGTTCCCCCTCCACTTTTTTTTTGTCATTTTGTCACAAAACTCATTTTATTTTACATAGTGGTACTATTTTTACTGACATTTTGTCATATATATACAACTTTTTTATATATTACTAAAATACTTTTTAAGTTTTTTTTCGAAACTTAATACTAATATATTTAGATAATATATATGTAACAAATAAATACTTATAACTATGTACAATTTAAAAAATATAATAATTAAATCATTATTAACTTCATTAACTTCATTATTTATATTCTCATTCATACTATTAATATATCACTTAATATTCTAATATGTATGACATTATGACATATTGCGCAATGACACTATGACATATTATGACTATAAACAAACTAACACTTTCGAACGTTAATACTAATATAACTAGATAATATAATAAATACTAATAATAATAACTTAAATTCTAAATTATGACAAATACAATTAATTCTAAAAGATTTGTAATACGTAAATCTTTAATCGGTAAAAACACTACAATAAATGTTGACTTTAAAAATGGTAAGTCTTGTACTTATAATCACGATGAAGTGTACAATATTATGAAAGATACACTTGACAAATTACCTTGTTTTATAAAATACAATTCTTATACAAGTTCAACTAATGTACCTGTAAAAGCAAGAGAACTAGTCGAAGTAAAGTAAACTAGTCTCTACAATTATACTCTTGGAGCAGAGGTGGGTTTCGATTACCTACAGTATAACTAATACAATAAATTATGCGAATATTTAAAACATACAATGAAAAGTTTCAATGTGATTGGTTTCACTGTGAAATTAAAAATGAACACTACTCATCACCTCATCGTGAAAATGTAGAAGCTTGGCGAGACGACAAGTTAATCAATGCAGATTACTATAAAGAGTTGGCAAAGTTAACTGATGGTGCTATCGCTGAATACTACGCAAGTAAGACAAGGTGGGATAATTATACTGGCGACTAATGAAAAAAGATTTATATAGATTTGCAAAAGCAAGAAAGAAAAAGAGAGTAGAATTATTTAAATTAAACTCTGAAGAGATTAAAATGGTAGAACATAATTACTATTCGAAATTTAATACGAATTACTATGGATAATATAATAAACAATAATATGAACACAATTAAGTTTACTTCAAAAATAACTTGCCGCTTAAATGGTATTGACTATAAAGGTTATACAATCGGCGAACTTCCAAACTCTTTTGGCTTTATTTATAATGAAGACAAAGACTCATGGGGACACTCAACTTGGTTTAACTTTAAAGGATTGACATGGCTACAAGCGTAACTAATATGAAAGAATTATGTGAGTATGTTGCAAATAAGCGCAAAGCTCGCAAGCATCAACACTTAGAAACTATTAAAATCTATGGTGAGTGTAGAGGTATGGGTAATCGAAGATATAAAATACCGCAAAAGTCTTCGTTCCCTAAACAATATAAAGCGGCTTATAATAAAATATGGAGATAGATGGAATGGTTTATCTTGATGAGATAGACGAGTATGTAACAATACAAGAATATAAAGACTACTTAAATTATATAGAATATGAAAATAAATAAAAATCTAAAAAGAGTATTAGTCACTTTAGCTCTTATAACTGTAGGATTTACTGCAGGTAAACAACAAGGTGAGCAAGAAATATTAAATAGATGGGAAGATAGATGGTTCGACTCTGATTGGTATGACACTAAGTCTATTGAAGACTTTCTATATGACACTGATTATAGTATAGAGCTTGGTGAATAATCGAAACATAATACGAATCAAGTCAGATAATATAATAAACAAATAAAATATGTATTGTAGATGTGGAAACACTGTGCACCCAGTGCGTTTAGAATTAGGTTATAAAAATTGTGTTAGTTGTAGTAC
>Ga0160423_10001030_pt1 | contig 23124 bp, 37 predicted proteins | sample CRUFie14St8metaG_FD_108191 | JGI IMG/M metagenome (GOLD analysis project Ga0160423, IMG submission 108191) | Marine microbial communities from the Costa Rica Dome - CRUD Field 142mm St8 metaG | ecosystem: Environmental > Aquatic > Marine > Oceanic > Photic zone | place: Costa Rica: the Eastern...
CAGAGGCATTGAGGATATTGACCAAATGCGGAGGACTGCTTTGACAGGTCTTTCAGGTCAACCCAATCTTCCTGATTACGAAGGCGGTTTGCTCGGAGAGGTAGAAAGGCAGTCTCAATTTAGGCCGTTTACCGTTACAAGCACCAACGTGTTTGGTCAGCCCTCTGCTGCAACGATCTCCAGAGAAGGAACGGAGCTTGCTCTAAGTCCACAAGAAGCAGATATACAACGCGCTTTAACAGGGTTTGGGCAAGGAGCATTTGACTTCTTAAATGATCCTGCTGCAAGAGAGCAGGAACAGAGTGCATTGATCGGTATGCTTACTCAAGATCCAGGTCAAAGGGCAGGAAGGGAAGCAGATATTTTTGCCAGACTTGAGGCCGCACAAGAACCCGCAAGAGAACGAGCTAGATTACAGCTTGAGGAACGACTGTTGGGTCAAGGTCGAACTGGTGTCAGAACAGCCGCTTACGGCGGTACGCCAGAGCAACTTGCACTAAATCAGGCCATTGAAGAGCAGAGAGCCAGATCAGCCGTATCTGCTATGGAACAAGCCAGAGCAGAGCAAGCCTTGCAATCTAATCAAACTTTGCAGGGTCTACGAGAGTTTAGGGGCCGCATGGGTCTACTCGGTCAACTTGGACTGTCGGCCATCCCAACAGCTTATGTGCCTCAACAAGAAACCCTGCGAACGCTAACACCACAATTACAGGCAACTAGACTTGCAACAGATCTTGAGCGAACTGGTTTGGGTCTGGGTGCTGCGCTTGCAGAAGCAGGACTGGAGGCAGAACTTGGATTTGCAGGTTTGCAAAATGCTCTGCGACAGCAGCAATATCAAGGATTGTTTGATTTGTTGCGCGGTGAACGCGCTGCTCAGGCCCAAGAAGCCGCAGCTTCAGGTGGTGGAATGTCTGGCAATCTGATTACGAACCTTTTTGGAATGCTTGATGAAGCAGGAATACCAAGGATTAGATAATGGCTATAAACATACCATCTCTTTTTAGTGACATTATTGGTACAGATGAGCAAAGACGATTGCAGATGCTGCAAGAAGGCGATCTGTTAGCGCGTCAGCTTACAGGAAACCTTAGAACAGGTGCTGGAGCTAGTCTTGGTCAAAGATTAACAGCGACGGCAGCACCAACAGTCACGGCTATCGCAGGTCAACTACCACAACGCAGAGAGGATATAAGGCGGGCAGCAGGAGGTATGCTTGGCCTAGATGTCAGAACAGAGGGAGAGAAGGTTGCCGATGTCTTAGGTGAAGGATTTAATACGGATCCATCAGGTTTAAGAGACTTATCAAAACGATTGTTAAATGTAGCACCAGTTCAAGCGGCGGGATTGATGCAGCTTGCTGATGAAAAAGATGCGGAGTTGGCTCAATTACAAAGGCAAGAACAATTAGATAATTTGCAAATACGGCAACTTGAGGGCGCATTAGACAGGGCAGATGCGGAGTCAAAGGCTCAACAGAGCTATAGAGATTATGTTGCAGAATTAGTGAAAGAAACAAGATTTGACGGTTTTTCTGAAGGAATAAGAGATGGCTCTGTTCCGCAGGATAGGTTACAAAAAATAGTAGATCAGATTACAGAAAAGATTGATCCAACCTCATTAGATGTTGTCGCTGCGGTGGTCAGTGGAGAACAAAAAGTTTTACATTCTGATGGTTTTGGAAACTACTTTACTCTAAATGGAGAGAAAATATCGCTCGGAGAGGAGGATAGGGTCGCGCCTATTTCTGCAACGGGGACTTTTCAGGAAGTTGCAGGCTTGACTGAAACGCAAAATCAAAAATTAAAAGATATGCAAGTTGGCGTGGCCAATTTCATAGCAACGTCAAATAACACCATAAGCCAGTTAGAGCAAAACGAAAATCTAAATACAAGTGTAGCTGGAATAGCTAGAGTTACTGCTGATGTGGCGCAAAACGCTAAGGCTTTTGCTAGAACTATCGGATTAGAGGCTTCAGATAACATCTTTGATTTAGAAACGTATAGCGAAGATTTTGATAGCTTAAATATAGAAAGCTCCGAATTGAAATCGTCAATACTAGGTTTAGCTCTTCAATATGCAGCAGCATCCGGTCTTGGAACTGGTAGGGCGTTGACAGACAATGATATTAAACGCGCAATTCAGTCATTAGGATTTGATAGGGCTGATCCAGACGCAATCATATCTGTTCTAAGAGACAGACAGCAGGAGTTGATAGATAGATTTAAGACTGTTTATGAGGTTAATTATCAACAACCTTTTGCAGGAAACTTTGGCCTGGATATGGATAGGCCCGTATCTGAATTAATTAATGAAGGTTAAATATGGCAGCCACATTAAGGGAACTTAAAAGACTTCACGATGCAATACAGTCGGGCGAAGTTACTGTTGACCAAATCAAAGCAGACATAAGGCCAGATTATGATGAATATGTTGCTAACTTGGCTGCCCGACCCCCTGCGCCTCAACAATCTAACGTAGAGAATATGAGTGCCTTCCAGTTAATGAGCGAAGGAGTAAAAGGCGTAGGAGAGGCGGCTCTTAGTATGGCTACGGCGATTCCTGCTCAAATAGCGGGCGGGTACGCTGGTATGTATAAGGCAGCGACAACTGATGCTGACTTTATAAGCAAAGAGGTTGTTGACACAATGCAAGACGTTTCAGGAAACCTCACTTATCAACCTAGGTCATTTGCAGGTCAGCAAATTATGAGAGGCATTGGGATGGCAGTGGAGCCTCTTGAGCAAATCGCTGAAAGTGCTGGGACAACAGTAACAAGAGTCACTGGGTCGCCTACGTTAGGTGGAGGGGTGCAAACCCTTTTAGAGCTTGGGCCAATCGGATTTGGATCAAAAAGTCCGATTAAACCATTAAAGAACAGAGCGGCGGGAACAGTAGAGGCAAGAAGGCGTTTAGATAACGCTGGGATTGATCCTAGACTGCCAATAGAGCAGCAATTAAATCAAGTGCCAGAGGCGGCTGTTGCGTTAGCTGGAGAGACAACGCAAAGAGCGCAAGGTCTTTTGGCTGTCCAACAGGCCACACAGAGAGCTAAGCAAGCTCAAAAAAACATGATCTCAGAATTTTACAGGGAGGCTAGAGAGTCCGGTACTGCTTTAGTTCCAATAAATGAAGTCAGAATCCTCAACGAAACCATGGGTGCTACCCTCGCAGAGGGATTCGCTGACGCGAATATCCCCGCAGTCAGAAATATGCTTGATAACTTTGTAAGAATTATAGAGCCATCCAAGCCGTCTTTTAGAGGAGTAAATGTTTCACGCAGGGGCTTAGGAAGTATAAGGATTGAGTCTAGGATGCAAACAGCGGTTATGCCTAGAGAGCAATTACAAAAGAGTGTAGTGGAGCTAAATGATATTGCTCGTTTAAGAAGAGAGGCTAGTCGCCTTGCTAGGGTCAATAACGCTGAGGTGGCGGGTGCTGCAACAGCAATAAAGGGGAATATAGACAACTGGATGAACGCTCAGTTTGATAGAGATATGATCTCTGGCGTTCCAGATGCCATTGATAAATGGAGAAACGCCAACACGGCATATAGAGAGTATTCAAATATTTTTAATGAAAATCAATACATGAAAAACATCATTGAAAATGAAGCAACCCCAGAAATGGTTGCAGATTGGATACATGGAGCAAATGCTGTAGGAGCAAAGTCTGAGTCTGCTTTAGTTGTAAATCGCCTCAATAAGGTTCTAGGCAAAGACAGCCCAGAAATGCAAACGGTAAGGAACAGCGTTGCTTTTGATATTGTCTACCCTATTTTGAGAAAAAACCTAGATCAAGACTCGATTACTTCATTTCAAACCAACTATGTTGATTTTGTCAAAAAAAACCCTTCCTTATCAGAGGCACTGTTTGATCCAAAACAATTAGAGAATTTTGACACATTATCAAAGATAGTTAGATCTGCTCAAAAACTTGATAACAAGCAAGGAATAGTCCCAAATGTTGACAGAGCGTTAGCCATTGCTTTGTTTCCCAAAGCGCAGGGACTTGCTACGGGGTCTACTGTACTTGGTGCAGCAACAAATGCAGTATCTAGGCTAAGACGGATTGGCGAACCTTCTGCTAAGAAGAAAGTATATTCAGATCTGACAGGAATAGACATGACGCAACCATTAGTGAGAGCTAAGGATGTAAGAACCGCAGCATATATCGAGTCTGCGATTAATCAGGGTGACTACTGGGATGATATCCAGCTAATGTTAACGGAGACAATGGATATTGCTAGACAACAAATAAATGAGCGTAGTGCAAGAAATAGGGCCAGAGAAGTAAGAGACCGTTAATACTCTAACACATCCAGAATACCAACCTTACCCTGCTCTCGCAGAGCCTTCAGTCGTTTGTGTTCTTCTCGATAGTGTTTGGCTACGCCCTTCAGGTCTTTATTGATGGACTTAGCCAAACCAATATCGTTACGCTTCTCTCGTAAGATCTCCATCATGCCCTCACCTACCTTGTCTACCATCCATCTCTGGAAGTCATCAGGGTTAGAACCTAGCCTCTGGTGGCATCCAAAGCAGTGGGCAAAAGCATTGTCTGGACAGAATCTCAGGGATTTGGCCCTTCTCCCAAAGTAGTGTGAGCAGTGGAGTCCCATGCTCTTTTCTTCATACTTCTTCCCGCAGCACTCGCAAGTCCAATCAGCAGCCTCTCGGATGCACATAGAGAACCAACGGTCTGCGGGTGTTATTTTGATCGACATAGGTTATCCGTATGGTGATTTATAGCCAGATTCCGGTGACGCATTGCCGTTAGTCGCCGGTGTTTTATCTGTTAGCTGCTCATCGAGGTAGTATGCTAGGACTTTGGCTAGTGTCTGCGCGTTAGTCAGGCGTAGCCCTGTAGCCTTTGAAGCCTTCTTCATTGCCTTCTCAAAGTCTGTCTTGATCTCTGGTGTCGATGTTAGGTTGAAACTAAGTGTTGCCTTTGCCATTCAGTAGTCTCCTGTTCTCCAAGTGGGCTTGTTTAATCTCTGCTTTGCTCTGTCCGTGGTACTCCACCGCATGGTGGGCTTTAACCAGTTCTCGACAGATCCATTTGCGTCCTGACTTGATGTCACCTAAGTACCTTCCGTACTTTCCTTTTTTGGTGGTCCTGAGTGTGACCTCCGATCCAACAGGCGCGAACGATTGAACAAAGTCTTTTGCCTGTAGTCCGTATTTCTTCTCTTCCAGATCTCTAGTGCGAGACTCGGGTGTATCGATTCCATTAAGACGAATCCGCTGACGGTGCAGCCAAGTATCAAAACCAAGATCAATATCAACATCGACTGTATCTCCATCAATCCATTTCAGAACTACGCTTTTGTATTCGTGCATTGCTTATCCCCTTAGCAGTGATCTGCACCAGGCGGTATGCCCACATAGTCATGCCCAGTAGATTCCCACGCCATGCGTTGTTTACAGACATCGCTGTAATGCGGGTCCGTAGAGAATATGCCGTTGAGTAGCATCATCAGCATGAATAGAAATAAAACGGTGGTTCCTGCTGCGTATAAGGTTTCTTTTAGTATTTTCATTGTTCCTCCTGCGCCTGCTCTAGTTTGAATCGAATATCCTCAAGTTGATCCCTGAGTTCTTCTAGTATGGATTCGAGAGAGGCTAACCGCCTCGCAAGATCCATTATCTCTTCTGTCTCTTCTTCGCTCATATCCAGTGTAATTCTCATTCGTTTTGGCTTCCGCTGTATTCCAAGTAATCGCCCTGAGCCTCTAATAACAGGCCCTCCTCGGCAAAGAATGACTGCATCCAATCTAGGAAGAAAGTCATCTCGCCCTTGGTCCACCCGCTACTGGAGGTCAGATCTATCTTGCGCTCCTTAGTCTCTGGGTTGATTAGTGTCTGGACTAGAAAATTCTGTTTGGTGTCGCTGTAGCACCGCATCTTGCAGTACCGCTTCATGCTCTCTAGCTCGATCTCGGACACCTTAGTCTTGAATGTAAACTTAGCCGCCTCGCGCAGCCAGATATGAAACAGAGCGTTTTGGGATAGACCGCGCAGTGAGAACACCTTGCAGTCCATCCCTTCGCTAGAAAACGCCACAGATAGCTGACCCTCCTTACGGAGAACCTCTAAAGCCGACCGGAATACATCCCGTAGATCGTCTTCGCTATGTATGGAATGTACGTCCATAACTCACCCCCACTGATCAGCCATTGCATTGGCCATTCCAGGGTATGTCTTGCTTCTAAGTTTCCATCTGTCTTCACTTGGTGACATATGGTGAACCTCAGGCTGTATGTCTTCTTTCTCGATCACCTCGGTCGGGTCCAGAAAAAAGTCCTGCTGATGACTGCTAGTCGGCTTCATTGGAGACAATCCGCGCGTCCAGAAGCACGTTCTTTTAGTTGCCGCGTCACCAAACTCCCACGGCTGACAAGTAAAGTCGGGACCCCTGCCAACAATGTCGAGTGCATATTTGTGCATGATAGGGTTCTCCACAGCTACCTTTGGTGAGTTGGCGTTGAGACAGTCCAAGAAAAACTGGGCTGCTAACCTCATTTCATCCCAGAGATTGCGCTCATGCAGCCACCTGACACCTGAATTACAAAGTCTGGTACATGGAGGGTGAGCGATCACCAGATCCCACTCGTAACCAAGGACCATATTCACATCACCTTGTATGTGCGGACCCTCAGCCTCAGTTGGCAAAAGGTCACAACTAAAAGCGTCATGACCCTTTGCAATGAAGGCATCCCTCACCGTCCCAGAATATTCACAAGCCACTAAGACTCTCACGTTCAGGACTACCTAGAATGGTATATCGTCTTCAAGATCGTCAAAGTCAGTGATGTGCTTGATCATTGGGGTACTGGTAGCAACATCCTCACTGGTAGCCTCTACTGAGTCTGGGGTGTATACCAGTTCGATAGTTACGGCCACGATCTGAGTCTTCCAGACCTTATGCTTCTGCCCGTCACCAAAGTCTTTCTCATAACTAGAGTTCTGTAGCCTGCCTTCAACGTAGAGCCTAGAACCCTTGTGAACGTACTTTGATAGGAAGTTATCTACAACGGCCCCGAATGCTACGCAGTCGTGATAGGTCGCTGTTTCTTTGAAGTTGGTAGCCAGTGTGAAGTTAGCCACCGATACATCTTTTGCTTGCCTGATACTGGGGTCTTTGACCACTGTACCGACTATGATTGCTTTGTTTACGCCTTTCATGAGAATAATCCATTCCAGTTAAATTTATCGACACCATCCTCAATGAGCAGGACGGCTTCCTGTAGGTTTGTGGCTAACTCGTTGATGAGGTCATCATCCCTGTAAGTGCGGACAATCAATGGCTTCATCTTCGGGTGGTAGGACATGAAGTCCCAATAGCCTCTACCCGTAACAAACATACATCCTTGTACCTGGAGCATGTACTTTGAAGGCACTTTACCCGCCCTCAAATACTCAACGTGCGTACCTTGTAGGGGGCATTTAATCTCTAGCCCGCCTATCAACCCACGGTCGCACTTAACATCTATCAACCCGTCAGGGCTGCACCCCACCTCCATATTGGGATGTTTGATGAAATCTACCTGCCTGACCTCAGTATCATTGATAAGCTGGTACATGGCTCTGGCTTCATCTTCCAAGCTAGTGCCGCGCTCCATTGGCTCGGTGATCTTGACGTATGTGGGGTCACCAGTGAGCTTCTCTGCTATCAGGGCGTTCACATAGCCCATGAAGGACGTACTACGCAGACCCTTGGTGGTGACTACCTTGCTGAAGTTTGACGCGCTAGGAACGCCCAGACGGGCTTTGAGCCACTCCTCAGTGCCTTGACCGCCACAATCTATTTCTCTGCTCATACGATCTCCTTTTGAAAAATCTGTTTCAGTTTTCTAAAAATGTCTAGCTCTCTACTCAAAGCAATACTGCTGATATCGGACAGATCTTTATCGTCCAGATCACCACATAGATCGTTGTAAGCCACATAAATAAGGCTGTAGAGGGCTTCATACTCAGCCCCCTCAATGACAAACTCCTTGTTTGATTGATTTGTCACCGTGATAAAGGGTATCTCCCTTGTAATTTTAGACATCTAACACCCCCTGACCCTTGTACTTGGTAGATCTCATGACACGGCATCTGTCACGCTTGTCGCCCTGATAAAAGATATCGCCCTGCTCTTCAAGCTGCGCCGGTCTAGCAGTAATACTGCTGTAAGGTAGGTGAGGGTACATGGTGCGGATCTCTTTGGTGGTAATGCCCCTGATACCGGCCTTTACGACCTCTTCATGGACCAAGGCAAGCATTTTGCCGCTTGATACCGCATTTGCAGCGTCTTTACTGGTCTGTGGGGATTCTTTACGCACTAGCTTGTAAGCAGGCGTATCGTCATAGTCTTTGTACATACTCATGACTCACCGCCTTGCTTCTCTAGCTTCTTCTTGAGCATGGCTTTGGCTGTCTCAAACTGATCAACCTGCAACTGGTCTAGCTTGGTGACCTTAAACGCCTGACAGAACTTAGACTCTAGGGTCTTTGTCTCAACCATCAGGTCCACGATCTCTCGGGCTTGCTTAGGGCTGATCAACTGGACCTTCTGTCTCGGAACGCCCTCACCCTGATAAATGTAGAACCCAAGTCCAAACATCGCCATATTCTTGGTGAAGCACCTCATGCGGGCATCAGATATATCATCGCAGCTTGGATTCTGGATAGCCTGGTTCTTATGATCAGTGACAGCGAGCCACATTGGGCGGGTGATGCTGTTGATCTCCATCTCAGTATGCACAGTGACAGAGCCGTCACCATGCACCTGATCGGGTAGTTCACGGAATATCGCGCTCGGGTAATACTCCATTAAAGTTGCCCATGCGAAATTCCACGGTAGGTAGTCAAACTTCCCCTTCTGCTTCTTGTGGGCGTTGACATCGATTGCTGAAAGAGTTTCCCAGATTTTCTTTGCTTCACTCATAATTTATCTCCTATGCAGTTTGCTTTAAGAAATTGTCACGTTTTGTGAGTAGGTAGTCTTTATGGACAGTGCCATACTGAGAGTCACCCCTAGTATGCTCACCAATCCATACGCGTTCCCCAGTGCGCTTGTAGTACCGCCAGTGACCCCTGACAACGTGTTCTGCTGTCCCAAACTTACGGGTCCGTGGCTTTTGCTTAAAGAAGTCTAAAACTTGCTTTGACTTAGGTAGGTTCAGCTTAACTTGCTTGTATTGATCCTTCGCTACGCCTGATGTGTTGACGCTCTTCACGCTATCAACAATGACCCCAGGCTCTCTCTCAACGGTCCAATCGTAATTAATCAAAGAAACAAGCGAGATAAAGGTAAGGATACCTTCCCTTGTTCTTTCAAGCTCATGTTCCGTTTTGAAACACTTTAACGGATCTACCTGATATTGGTGATTCTTTCCAAGCCTAAAGTCTTCATAACCGTCCACAAAAACCTGAGGTTGCCAATGCACCTTGTAGAGCGCATGGCGTATGTCCTCTGGTAAATCCTCTGGCTTCGGCCCAAAACGATCAAGATCAAAAAATGAACTGAAAAAAATCCTTGCAGCATAAGTCCCGAAGGCCTGATCCCCTTCAGGTTCAAACCAAAATTCAACTGGGACAAATGAACAACCCGAATCGTGACCAATGTATATAACGATTGAGGTGACTTCCTTTCTTCGTGTTTCGGACTTTCCAGTTACAATATGGTTAGTGACATCAGATGCTGACAATGTCCTTTGCTCGGTGAAGGCGTGAACGCCAAATAAAATATCCTCTGTCTGCCATTCAACAAAAAAATTGCGGTGTGGTGGCATAAAATTATTGCAAGCATTCACGAAATGACGAGTAGATCTGCGCTGTAAAGACGTAGAAACCAAGTCAACAAGATTTTGGTCAACCGTGTAATGAACGCTTGATTGCACCTTGTTTGATAGCTTTCGACAAAACTTTTTTACAGAAGATTTGTACTGATTTGATAGCACAAAGCCCTTATGACGCGTGTACGGGTTAAGCAGCATCTGAGCGACTTTGAGTCGTAAATCGCCCAGAGCTAAGTCACTCATCGTCAGCCTCCCGCAGTTCCTGCGTATGGACGCTAATCTCACGGGCAGTGCTAGTGCCTATGTCAGCCAGAAACTGCTCCACAACGGCCTGTACGGACTCGTCATGGCTTGCCAGATGGGGGTTACGGATATACTCGACCAAGGCTTGCGCCTCAAGGCCGTCAACAACGATTAAGCTAGACTTACGCATAATTAATCTCCTTTTTTTGATCTGTAATCGTCTAGAGCAATAACTTCACTATCATACTCTTCCTCTTCTCGTGCGGCTTCCTCGCCGAAATAGACCTCAATAATCCGGTCTTCGCGGGAAACAAGTTCATTTTGAGAAAGCAATCGCAGGTTGCGTTTGAGCGAAATAGCAAACTGCGATTCAGGATATTGCCTTGCCATGTGCATTGCTTCGTCAACAAACTCAGCAGAATCACCGTGTAGGCATACAGCCTGAAAGAAGTTATCTGCTTTATCGGTGTCAGCAAGTAGGTTTTCTGTCACTAAGTCCAGAACGTGATCATCAGCTTGGCGTATACCGATATCACGGTCATATAGGTCATAGATGTTATCGATGATGATCTCATCAATCGTAGGCAGTCGTGAGGGGGGTATATCGAAGGGATCGTCTGTCATAATATTCTCCTGTTTTCATAAATTAAGTGTAGCAGGTGGATAATGACGTATCACAACCTGCTTGTCTACCATTATCGTAAATAATCGCAGATACTTTAATATAATAATCTGTAGGCAATACTGGTCATTAGAGGGTGTTGGGACCCCCTGCTGTAGATCTGAGCCTTATTCACATCACAGGACTATTGGCGAAATTGTTTTGCTATCCTAGCTGGCACAACCATAAGCCCCCCTTATTGGGTCCCGTAAATCGCTTTGCCTGCCTACTGTCGGCCAGTAGCAGCGCGCCCCTCAATGCGGTCCTGTAGTGCTGTCAATCGTTTAAAGCCACCAGGGCATTTGGATTGGTTACGTCGATCCAGTATAAACCCGACCGGCAAGAGACATGACTGAACGTCATTGAACGTAGTAGCGCATTGGAGAGACTTTGAGATATACTGAAAGAAATCGACTCAGGGGCCGTTCCTTGCGAATCTCACGGCCTCTTAATGCGCTGGTAACGCAAGCCGGTTTTTTTGGATGTTAACTGTTGTGGGTTCATCCGTCCAGTCCTTAGGTGCGATTGACTCCCCGACTACCTCAGGACCGTATCTGAGGGGCTTCGGCCCCTTAGGTACACTTCCCCCAGTAGCAATACCCACCACCATATAACCAGGCAGTAGCATTCTGGCCTGTAGCTTCCTGTAGCAGTCAAGTGCAACTGCACCCGTATTAGGTGCATCTGCACCCGTGTCAACGGAAATCCTCCTCTGATTAGAGGAAATCCGGTTTCCGGACAAAACTTTGAACTTTTGTCCTTGTCACTAAATAACATTTATGCACGCGGTCAGTTCCGGACAAAACTTTCAACTTTTGTCCTTGACACAGTTGTCACAGTTATCACATGTAGACCGGTTTATTTGCTGATTTAATGTGCAAATTCACATAAATCCATGTGAAATTCACATAAACAAGGCCCTCAGATCGCGTGTAAGGAACGATCTCGGGTAAGTAATACCTGAGCATAGGCAAAAAAAAGGGCCTTCTCAGGCCCTTAAAATCCATCGATCTGATCAAAGTATAGGCTGACCATTCATCCGGACCGTGACATCAGCATTCCATTTTTTCTCAAATTCTAATTTCAGCTGCGCCAGTTCCGGAGTACTGGGTTGATATGGTTTACACTTGGCAAATTCGCATAATTTGGACCAAGTGAGATATTTGGTTTCGCCGTTTTCGACTATTTCAAAATCAATCATAATATTCCCCGTCTTTTCAGTTCATCTGTTGCGTAGTGGTATTCATCCCAGTACTGGCCCGACTTTGGATTATTGATTGTCTCACCGGCAATTGCTGCTGATCGCGCGTCAGATCTGATGTATTCCAGGCATTCTGTGGGCATCGTCTTAAATCTGGCGATAGTGTCGGAATGCCAGTTCGGATTCACCGGCCGGCTTATATAGGCATAGTTCATGATTAGACCCCCGTTAATACGCTATTAATGACCCATAAAAGAAAAGCCCCGTACATTGTAAAAGCCGCCAACTCTAACGGCGTTTCCGTCCCTGTAAGCTTATAAACTATTGATTTAACTAGATTCATGATACAATCTCCCCGTTATTTGCTCTTTAACAATTAGTAATCATGCCGCTATCTGGCGGGCCGGTATTTGATTGGTGTCTACTATGAATATATGGTCTAACGGGTCTATACCCTGCCCGCGAGCCGGTTTGTATTTGAGGCCGATTATTGCGCCGGCATGTTTCAGATTCTCAATGTCTGAATTGTCGCCATTGATTACTGGGCGGCCTAAAAAGGTTTCAGGCATTGGGCCGTGAAATACGACCGACATCGGCACATGAGTCTGCAATGCAATGTCTACCTGCTTTTGATATGCAGGGGCGCGCGAATAGCTAAACATCAGCTCATAATTGGCCGGCGTGTTTCCTAGTCGCTTTGCTATTTTGGTGTAATCGTAAAAGCGGATGTTAGGAAAGGATTGCGGGATCTCACCGAAAGCAGGTAATTCCCATTGGATGTCTGACAGAACATTTAGTCGGACATATGGGATTACGCCGGCTTTCTGACAGACCCGCTCAAAATTCGCCAGTTCACGTTTAAGCTGCGCCAGAAATGCTGCGCGATCTGACAGAAAATAGTCGGTTTTCGCTTGTCTGCCGCTCACAACATTAGACATAGTCCCGCGACCGGCTGAAACCAAGCAGGGCTTAGCGCAACCGGCAGCATGCCGCATCGGGCATAAAGTATTATTAGGGTAGAGTGATAGGCCGGCGACCCTGATTGTGATATCGCGATTGTTTTTGGCGAGTTTGGTGTTACCACCCGAAGTATCTAGTAATTTCATAATCTATACTCTGTTTAATAAATAATGGTGTTTCATCCAAAAAGGCGACATATAGCCGCCTTAATAGATTAATTGCTGAATTGGTCTAATTTGGTTTCGGACTGATTACTATTTGACCGTAATCAAAAGACCATTGAATACCATTGGAGAAATCGTACTTATTCATCTGTTTATTATTTAGGTCGATAATCGGCCCCTTAAATGTTTTTGATACTTTGCGCGGCCCCTTTATATCGACCGTTAGAATAATTTGATCGGCACCATATTCGACTTTATATGGCGTATGAGTATGAAACCCGTGATCGTTAAGCAGCTTGCTATTCTCCATCCATGCTCGGACATTGCCTCGGTGGTTTCCTGCGTTGGTGAAATGAACTGTCATAATAAATACCTGTGTTGAATAAATTGTGGGTACTTCTACCGCCAAAGGCCCGCATATAGCGAGCCGATGGGGTTGATTGTTTAGGCGTTTACCATTCGCCGCCGTCTATCCGATACTCGAACGTATCGCCGTGATTGCGTTTGCTGTCAGCAATGTACTCTTTGGCAGCTTTAAAGGCCCCGACAAAACCACAGTGGTCAATCGGGTATGCAATGGTCATGTTAAACGCATCAGGATCTAGCGTCTGACCATATTCAGACTCGAACCGCTTAGCAGCTTCCAATCGGGCTTTCTTACTTGCCAATCGGTAGGTCACTTTGACCCATTGCTGTTTAGCGCGTTGTGTTTTGGTTGCTTGGTTTGGCATGATGTTATCTCCTATTGAATAATATGTAACAGTGACCATTATACAGATACCACAATGATCCACAATAGTTTATTTCATTTATTTTTCAGGATAGGCGATAGGGTACAGGCTAGGGGTGCCAGAAAGACACACACACTTCAATTCAATACTGTATATCCATCCACTGTATATCCCACCAGTACTGTACACTTGACCAGGCTGTATAAATATCCAGTACTGTATAAATATCAGGTGGGGCAATCGATAAGGGGCGGGGGAGGGGTACGGCACTGTGTAATAATTATAGTAGCCCCCCAAACTTGCAAGAAACGAAAACCCGACTAGAATGTGTATTGCGTCTACTGGCTAGAGTCTTAATCCAACTCTGGTGCAAAGATAGGTAAAATCGTGATGCGAAAGGCATGGAGATTGTCTTGGTGTCCCCGCTTTCGCAGTAGATGCGCTTTGAGCGTAATAGTGGTTCGATTCCACGGGTTAATCTATCGGAACCTTGCTTGGTAGCCGCTCCTAATTACTGTATCTGTTGAGTTGTTATGACTGAATTAGAGTTAAAGATAGCTAACTTGGAGTTGGCTGAAGAGTTGAGAAAGGAAGCTCAAAGGCTTCAGAGGGCGTATGAGCTTGATGAAGATGTATCTTTGGTTGATGTAATGGTAGCTAGGAGGCGGGCTGAAGTTGCTCGTAATGCGTTGTATGGGCGAACCAGTAAAGATTAAGAATGGCCGACAGGGTGAAGGTGGTGGCCGCCCTATGGTTGTTCTTAATGAGGATCAGAAACAGAAGTTAGCTTGGATGGCTCCCTATTTAACTATAGAGATGATGGCTGATTCTCTAGAGATTCCTAGATCGACATTTAGTGAAATATTGAAGAGAGATCCTGAAGTAGCTGGAATCTATCACAAGCATAAGAGTGATAAGGTCGCAGAAGTGGCTTCTAGCCTCGTTAACAAGGCCAGAGACGGCGATACGAGGGCAGCTATGTTCTATCTAAGGACTCAGGGAAGATGGCGTGAAGAGGCTCACAGTGCGTCTGAGAGGCCCCAGATTCAGATCAATGTTTCGTCTATGCCTCAGATTGAGGAAGTAAAAGGAGATGTAATTGAGCCAGAAGCTGATTAACTAATGTATGTAATTTCACCTCAAGTCAGAGAAACTCACGCTTATATGCAGTGGGATGATTGTTTTTTTGAGGAAGAGTTAAACTTGTTGCAGGATATTGCTAAAGGGGCTAATCAAAACGCTACTGTTGGCAATAGTGTTGAAAGTAAAGAAGATTTAAGTGTAAGACGGTCTGTCTTAAGCTGGCTTACTCCCACAGACTCAAATCTATGGGTTTATCAAAAATTAAGCGGAATAGTTAGCAGAATGAATGCTGATAGTTATAATTTTGATTTGACTGGTTTTGGGGAAGATATACAGCTTGCAAGCTATGGTGAAGACCGTCAAGGAATGTACTCCTGGCATAAAGATATGCTTGAGCAGGGAATATCAAGGAAGCTGTCTTTAGTTCTTCAGTTATCTAACCCTGATGATTACGAAGGTGGAGAGCTTCAAATATTAGATAGAAAAGACCCAATGACGGTGGAAAAAAAAAGAGGCAAGATTTGTATTTTTCCTTCTTGGACTCTTCATCAAGTAACACCAGTAACTAAGGGAACTAGACAATCTTTAGTGGCTTGGGTTTCGGGTCCTCCATTTAAATAAAAGGTAAGATAATTGAGCCAGAAGCTGATTGATCAACTTGCTATTCACGAGGGTGTTAAGAGGTTTGCCTATAAATGCCCTGCTGGTAAGTGGACGATAGGTGTAGGCCGTAATATCGATGAGGATGGTGGTATTGGTCTGTCTGACGCTGAAGTCTACACTTTGTTAAGGAATGATGTGGCTCGGGTAGATCGTGAGTTGGATGATGCTTTTGAGTGGTATAGTTTGTTGGATCAGGTGCGTAAGGATGCCTTGTGTAACCTGTCTTTTAACCTTGGTATGCCTCGGCTTATGAAGTTCCAGAAGGCTTTAGGTCATCTAGCTGCTGACCGATACAAAGAGAGTGCTGAGGAGTTCCTAGACTCTTTGTGGGCTACTCAGGTGGGTCAGAGAGCGTTAGATGTGGCTCATATGGTTGAATTTGGAGAATATCCTGATGGGAATGGGAGTTAAGCATTACAAAAAGGATGGAACTGAGCATAAGGGCGGTATGCACAAAATGCCCAATGGTGAGTTGCATTCCGGTAAAACACACACTAAATCTAGTGTTAGACTGTTTCACTACGGTGATTTAACCAAGAAAGCGCAAGAAAAGGCGCGTAAAAGCTGGAGGTAGCTATGCCTGGTTACGGTGGTTCTTACGGTGGTATGAAGAAGAAAAAAGTTAAAAAAAAGAAGAAAAAGCCAGTTAATCGATAATGGCTCGCAAGTTTGCAAAGGTTCCCAAGACTAAACGGGGTGTCCCTGTTAAGTATGTGCGCGGTGCTAAAAACAAGAAAGCAACTGAGGACGAGATAAAGTCTACAGCGAAGAAATATCGGGAAGGCACTCTGACCAAAGCAGAAATGGATGCTATATCCAAGAAGAGGGCAAAGAGTGGCAAGAAAAAAAGCAAAAAAAAGCGCAAAAAGCGGTAGTGCGAAAACGCTAGCTGATTATTCTAAGAAGTACAATATTCCTGTTCGCATCCTGAGTCAGGTGAAAAAGCGGGGTATGGGTGCTTATTACTCCTCTGGCTCACGACCTGGGGTTACTGCAAACCAGTGGGCTATGGGTCGCGTCAGATCTTTTGCTACTGGAAGTGGTGGTGCGCGTAAAGCAGATGCTGATTTGTGGAAAAAAGCGAAAGCTAGCCGCACTGCATGAATCTTGATATTCAATTATTGCCTTGGCAAGAAGCCGTCTGGAATGATCCTACGCGCTTCAAGGTGGTCGCTGCCGGTCGCAGGACAGGTAAATCACGCCTCGCAGCCTATTTGCTCATGGTCAACGCCCTGCAATCGGACAAAGGCCATGTATTCTATGTAGCTCCTACTCAGGGACAAGCCAGAGACATCATGTGGAATCTACTCCTCGATGTTGGCAAAGACGTTATCAAGAACTCCCATGTCAATAATATGCAGATTACTCTGCTCAATGATGTAATTATTTCCCTAAAAGGTGCTGACCGACCAGAAACAATGCGGGGTGTAAGCCTTTCTTACCTCGTTATGGATGAGTATGCAGATATGAAGCCTGATGTCTGGGAACTCATATTAAGACCTGCACTGGCTGATAGATCTGCTCCTGCCCTGTTTATCGGCACTCCAATGGGCCGTAATCACTTCTATGACCTATATCGCAATGCTGAGCTGGGAGATGACCCAGACTTTGCTGCATGGCACTACACCAGCTATGACAACAACCTGATTGAGCGTGAAGAAATAGATCGGGCCAAGAAATCTATGTCCTCATACGCCTTTAGGCAGGAGTTTATGGCATCTTTTGAGGCCCGAGGCTCTGAAATGTTTAAAGAGGATTGGGTGTATTTTGATGAAAATGAACCCGAAGGTGACTACTACATAGCCATTGACCTTGCGGGTTTTGAGGAAATGGGTAAGAAAAACAAAACTAAAAACCTAGATAACACTTCTATAGCTGTTGTAAAGGTAAATCAGGATGGTTGGTGGGTTGCCGATATGATTGTAGGTCGGTGGACACTAGATCAAACAGCCGTAAAAATCTTCCAAGCAGTACAGAATTACCGGCCCGTGTCAGTAGGAATAGAAAAAGGTATTGCAAAACAAGCAGTTATGAGTCCGTTGAGTGACTTAATGGCAAAGTATGCTAGATATTTTCATGTAGTAGAGCTAACGCATGGTAATCGCAAAAAGGTAGATCGTGTCATGTGGGCGTTGCAAGGCAGGTTTGAAAACGGACTTATTGCGCTAAATAAGGGCGATTGGAACTATCAGTTGATGGATGAGCTATTTCAGTTCCCAGATGTTCTGACACATGATGATATGGTGGACTCTTTAGCATATATAGACCAACTTGCCAAGGTATCGTATGCTTCGCACTTTGAAGAAGACACCTTTGACGTTTTAGATAGCGTAGCAGGGTATTAATATGATTGACCAAGAAACATTTGCCTATGAACAGTCTGTAAGTAGCTGGGTTATGGACAAGTGCAATACATGGCGCGATTTTTATTCAAACGTCTACGAAAAAAAGTTTGACGAATACAATCGATTGTTTCGGGGTCAATTTTCTGACGAAGACAAAACACGAGACTCTGAGCGGTCTACCCTTGTATCTCCTGCCTTACAGCAAGCAGTAGAGTCTGGTGTATCTGAGATCGAAGAGGCTACCTTTGGTCGCGGTTCGTTTTTTGATATTAAAGACGATCTAAGAGATGGTGAAACTGCCGATATTGCTTATCTACGCAATCAACTGCATAAAGACTTTAGCCAGACCAAGATCCGTAAGGGTGTCGCTGAATGTTTGATTAACGCTGCTGTATACGGTACAGGCATAGCGGAAATTGTAATTGAAGAGGTAAAAGAGGCTAAACCAGCTACTCAGCCCGTCCTTGAAGGACAAATGACCGCCGTTGGCATAAATATTGCGACACGCACCATTTGTAGGCTTAAACCTGTCCAGCCAAGAAACTTCCTAATTGATCCTGTTGCTGTCTCTATTGAAGAGGCAATAGGCGTGGCCGTAGATGAATACGTGCCATATCATCAAGTAGAGCAACTCCAAGAGGTCGGTGTTTACAAGGACGTAGACATTACCCTTGCCTATCAAGATTCTGATATTGATGCAGACCCTGAACTGTCTAAACAACCAGACGATAAGATTCGACTGACTAAATACTATGGTCTTGTTCCTAAAGAGCTTATGGAGCTAGAAGAGGATTTTGAGGAAGAAGAAGACGATGGGATGTACATTGAGGCAATCGTTGTTGTAGCAAACGGTAGTATCTGCCTCAAGGCAGAACGTAATAACTACATGATGGGCGACAGACCCGTTGTGGCGTTTCCTTGGGACATAGTGCCTGGAAGGTTTTGGGGACGAGGTATATGCGAAAAAGGCTACAGTTCCCAGAAAGCTCTGGATGCAGAAATGCGAGCTAGGATTGATGCGCTTGCATTGACTGTCCATCCAATGATGGCAATGGATGCAACTCGCATTCCAAGAGGGACGCAACCAGAAGTTAGACCAGGTAAGTTACTGCTTACTAACGGTAACCCTCAAGAAGTACTCCAGCCATTTAATTTTGGCACAGTTTCACAGATTACCTTTGCTCAAGCAGATGCCCTTCAGAAGATGGTACAGACCGCTACAGGAGCGATAGATTCTGCTGGTATACCAGGCTCTATAAATGGCGAAGCGACCGCAGCGGGAATCTCAATGAGTCTAGGCGCGATTATTAAACGCACCAAGCGCACTTTAATTAACTTCCAAGAGTCGTTTTTAATGCCCTTTGTTACAAAAGTAGCTCATAGATATATGCAGTTTGAGCCTGAAATTTATCCTGTAAATGATTATAGATTTCAGGTTACGAGTTCTCTAGGAATTATAGCCAGAGAATATGAGGTTACTCAGCTTGTGCAACTGCTTCAGACGATGGGAACGGACTCTCCGTTATATCCGGTTCTTATCCAGTCGATCATAGATAATATGAACATCTCTAATCGTGAGCAGCTTGTACAGGTTATACAGCAAGCATCTCAGCCTAATCCACAGGCTCAGGAGGCAGCACAAGCACAACTTCAGTCTCAATTACAGTTTCAAGGCGCACAAAGTGCAGCTCTCGCTGGTCAGGCTGTTGAATCACAAGCTAGAGCTAAGAAGATTGAGGCAGAAACCAAAGCTATACCAGTTGAACTTGAGATCGATCAAATCAATGCTGCTACTAAGAATCTCGCTGTTGGGGATGCTGATGACAAAGAGTTTGAACGCCGTATGAATGTAACTGATAGATTGTTAAGAGAAAAACAACTTAATCTTCAGCAAGCGGCTCTGACCCCACAGGTTCCGACACCCCCGCAGCCAGAGGCACAGCCTAACTAATGGAAGAAAATGACTATGAAGTCTTCCAAGAGATGTTTCTAACTGAGGGTTGGAAAAAAGTAATAGAAGATTTGGAAGAATTAAGAAAGATAAACAACGATGTGCAATCAACGCATACTCTTGAAATGTTGTACAAAAATAAAGGAAAATTAGAAATTATAGATATTTTGCTTAGTCTTGAGACTACAGCAGAAATGGCAAAAACCGAACAGGGTAGCAATCTGAACTGGTGGTCTGATGTTAGTTCGTGACTTTGAGTGCGATGAGGGCCACATTTTTGAAAAATTTGTTTCACATGGAACAAATGTCTTAGATTGTCCTGTATGCGGTAAAATTGCAAAAAGGATCGTTTCTGCTCCGATCTTTCATCTTGACGGGTGTAGTGGGCATTTTCCTACAGCATCTGAAAAGTGGGTAAAGAAAAGAGAAGAAAAGATAGCATTAGAACGTAAGGCAGCCGAGTAAACGTCCTGCGGGTTAAAGAACCCAAAGGGTAGCCAATACAAGGTCTTAGGAGTTTAATGATGGCAAAAATTATAGATCCGGTTAAGGTAGATGAAGACGTTAACGCTTCTGTCTCTGAAGAACCACAGGTTCAAGAAGAGGTAGCAGAAGTTCCAGAGCAATATCGTGACAAGTCTCCTGCTGAACTCATCAAGATGCACCAAGAATTGGAAACAAAACTTGGTAATCAAGGCAATGAGTTGGGAGAGCTACGCGGCGCGAAGCAAGAGGTTACGGAGCTTAGGAAGGTAGTTGATGACTTTATTCTTAATCAATCCAGTAATGATAAAGCCAAGGAGCCTGCCCAAGAGGTAGATTTTTTTGCAGACCCTGATAAGGCTGTTGAAGACAAGATTGCTAATCACCCCCTCATAAAAGAGGCACAGCAAACTACGCTTCAGATACAGCAGAACCAGGCGAAGCAAGTTTTACTGGAGAAGCATCCAGATGTTGCTGAGATTATCCAAGACCAAGAGTTTGTGAACTGGGTCAAGGGTAGTCCTATTAGGACAGAGTTGTTGACCAGAGCAGATCAACAGTTTGATTCGGCTGCGGCTGACGAACTGTTTTCTAACTGGAAGCAACTTAAATCAGTGTCTAACAGCACTGATAGTTCTGAGAAAGATGTCAGAAAAGAGACTTTGAAAAAGGTATCTACTGGCGGCGCAACTGGAAGCACTCAAACATCTAGTAAAAAAATCTACAAAAGGGCAGATATTATTGAACTTATGAAAACTGACCCTAAGCGATATCGAAGTATGGAGCCAGAATTAAGACGAGCTTATGCGGAGAATCGTGTCAGATAAGGTGACTTAAATGGCTAATGAAACTTCAGGTACTTATTTTACAGCTAATGCTGCTGTAGATAAGACTGCTGCTGGTACGTTTATTCCTGAAATATGGAGTGACGAAGTAATCGCTGCATATGAGAAGAACCTCAAAATGGCTCCTCTTGTAAAAGTTTTGAACTTTTCTGGTTCAAAGGGCGATGTAATTCATGTTCCTAAACCAACTCGCGGAAGTGCTAATGCGAAAGCAGAAGCAACTGCGGTAACAATTCAAGCAAGTCTTGAAACCGAATTGCAGGTTACTATTAACCGTCATTTTGAGTATTCGCGGCTTATTGAGGATATTGTAGAAGTACAGGCTCAAGCGAGTCTTCGAGCTTTCTACACAGAAGACGCTGGTTATGCGCTTGCCAAGCAGGTTGATGACGATCTGTTTCGCGCAGGTACAGGCTTTGGCACAAGCATACTAGATATGACTGTCGTTATTGATGGCTCTACCGCTGCTGGTACAGCTTTTGAGAACGCCAACTCATTCTTTGTTGATGCGTCCAGTGGTCTGACCGCATACACCGACGATACTGTTGTAGCCGCAGATGTCTTTACAGACGCGGGATTCCGCGCTCTGATTAAGAAGATGGATGATAATGACGTTCCTATGACGGATCGTTCGTTTATTATTCCACCTACTCTGCGATCTGCAATCATGGGTATCGAACGATATGTGAGCGCAGACTTTACCTCACCTCAAACTACCCAAAGTGGTTTGATTGGTCAGCTATATGGTATTGATATTTATGTATCATCTAACTGCCCAGTTATTGAGGATGCAGCTAGTAATAGTGCTGGCTCTTCAGATGTTCGTGGTGCATACCTTATTCACAAGGATGCAATCATGCTTGCCGAGCAGATGGCTGTAAGGTCGCAGACTCAGTACAAGCAAGAGCATTTATCGACGCTCTACACCGCAGATACTCTGTATGGTGTACAAGCCTATCGTCCAGAAGCAGGATTTATCCTCTGCGTTCCAGACGTATAAGATGAGGCATAGAGGGGGGCTTTGCCCCCTTCTTTCATCTCGTGGCTAAAGATCCTAAGCTCAAGAAAGCTGGAGTCTCTGCTTATAACAAAGCTAAGAGGACTCCCAATCACCCCACTAAAAGTCATGTTGTTGTTGCCAAGAAAGGCGACAAGACCAAGTTGATAAGATTTGGTCAGCAGGGCGTAACAGGTGCGGGTAAGAATCCCAAGTCTGAAAAAGACAAAAAACGCAGAAAGTCTTATTACAAAAGACATAATGCACAAGATCCTAACCCAGATTTTTTCAGTGCGAGATATTGGTCGCACAGAGTTAAATGGTGATGTAGATGGCAGTACGAATTAAACCCAGGCGAGAAACAGGTGGTGCGGGAGATACACCCACTACTTCTGATCTTGAAGCCTATGAGATAGCTCAGAATACTGCTGACAAACGGTTGTTTGGTAGAGATGGCAGTAATAATATATTTGAGTTTGGTATAAACCCAACATCTCTTACTACAGGTGCAATCACAGCATCTGGAACTGTAACAGCAAACTCATCATTGGTTTCTTCCAATGCCACGTTTACGGGTGGAACCATTAATGGGATGGTTATTGGTGGGTCATCAGCCGCCGCTATAACTGGCACAGTTATCACTGCGTCTACTAATTTTGCTGGCAATATTACTGGAAATGTCACAGGAAATGTAACTGGAAATATTACCGGAAACATTACTGGGGATGTTACAGGAAATTTAACTGCGTCTACTGGTACAACGACGGTCAATAATCTAGTTGTAAACGGCACAGTTGATTTTACCGATACTGCTCTAACTAACTTAGCAGCTCCTTCTTCTGACACTGACGCTGCCACAAAAGGCTATGTCGATACTCAACTCACCAATCTAGTCGGTGGTGCGCCAGCCGCATTAGATACATTGAATGAGTTGGCAGCAGCATTGAATGACGATGCGGCGTTTAACACTACGATCACAAACTCTATAGCAACTAAATTACCCCTAGCAG
>Ga0160423_10001031_pt1 | contig 23111 bp, 12 predicted proteins | sample CRUFie14St8metaG_FD_108191 | JGI IMG/M metagenome (GOLD analysis project Ga0160423, IMG submission 108191) | Marine microbial communities from the Costa Rica Dome - CRUD Field 142mm St8 metaG | ecosystem: Environmental > Aquatic > Marine > Oceanic > Photic zone | place: Costa Rica: the Eastern...
TCTCTTCATTTTCAGAATCAATACTAACTTTAGTATCTTGATTGTCTAAATCAAGTCTTTGAGAATCTTTAAAATCATCTACAAAAAATCCAGATTTAAATCTATCGCCAGTTATATCTTTAATTTGTAAAGTTTTTGTGTCTATTTCTAATAAACTTAAACTGGTTATTACTTCTAAGTTTTCTATCCTATCTTCTAATTTTCCGATATCCCTCATGGTATATCTTCTATTATCAATTAATCTAATCTCAGCATCATCTGAATTATAAAGATATGCTGGAAGATTAATTGTAGCAATATGCATTGCACCATCAATTAAAGCTGGTGGTTTTGGATTGAGTGAAGATATGCCTTTTAGAACTGCAAAATCACCTTCATAGTCCTCTCCACTAGATAGAATTAACTTATCAATTCTAGGTAAGAAATAACTATACCCTAACCTAGACTCACCTTGTGGAGCAACTACAAAATTAATTGGACTTCCTGAGAAAAATCTACTAGTAAACGCAAATGGTGAATAAGTAGCATTCACAGTACTTGTTACTCTAGGTCTAAAATCAAGAGTATCTGTAGACCTTAAATTATTTGCTAAGATTGGTATATCACTTGTAAATCTATCTTGATCATAAGAATTAACTGTAAATACATCACCATTATCTGTGGATGGAACAACATAGGAATTAAAGATTACTAAAAGTCTTCTTGATGGAGCACTTATGGTTGGTTTCCTAACAATTCTTGAATAATCATAATATTGCTCTCTTTGTCCTTTGTCTAAAGAATATTTTTCAGTGATTTTTGTATTATTTCCAAGAGTAATTCCTTGAACTGTGGTTTCAATATTCGACTCTTCAAATGTTACCAACTCACCTAATGTAAATTGATTATCTGTAAAATATGCAATCTCAACATTCTCACCGTCTACTCTGGTGACTAATTGAGCGACTGCTCCACTATCTTGTCCAATTATCTTTTCACCAACAACGGTATTTGTGTTTAAAGATAAACCAGAAATTGTTGTAAGTCTATCAAGAGTAGGATCATTCTCATCTTGAGATTCTAGAACAGAAACAATATTGACAACATCAGGAACATTTAATGATATTTCCCTATCTTCTATTCTCAATCCGTAATATTGATTAAATGTTAGTCCATTTGTACTAGTAGATACACCAATTTTTGTTTTATTGACAATAAATTTATTACTTCTTGTAAATTGCTTTGATTTACTTACAATTCCTTGTTTTTCTACTGTGACATTAATTATCGCATTTCCATTGTAATTTCTACTTAGTCCACTAAGTTGCACTCTCGATCCACCATCAACTAATTTAAATTGATCTCTTGTCAATGGTTCTATTACTCCATCACCATAAACTAAAGAATATCTTTGAGTATCAAAATTAGTATAAAAAGAACTACTTATTCCTGCAGGAATGTCCTGTGTAGTAGAATTAGCACCATTAAGATTAGAAACTGCTGCTTGTGCTGAAATTGTCAATGTAGAATTTCCTAAATTAACCTCACATATATTTTCAGCAGTTAATTTTGAATATAATCCAGTATTTTCATTATCAACTACAGTAGGTGTTGCTAATGAAATTGAAGATGAGGTGTTTATACCAACTGAACCATCATTTACTCCAGCAACAGTTGCGATTCCAGCAACAGTTAAGGTTTTTAAATCTGGACTAATGGCAGTAACTCTATTGAAACTGATATCAGAAGTTCCTGCAGTTTGGTATTGTATGATAGAATCTGTTTTTATACCACTAAATGCATTACCAGGAGATGTTATAGATCCAGTTACACCATCACTTGAGGTAATTATACTATTGTTGAAAGATTGTACTGATTGTATTCTGGTTGTTTCTAATATTGTATCAGCTTCAAAAGATATTGATGATGTAGATTGAGATACTGATTTTATGTCTTGGATTCCATACGCTCTTACACTTGCAATAGATCTAAATGTTTCTCCATTACTAGTATCAATAATTAATTTTTCATTAGGAATAAAAGTACCTGATGTTTGAGATAGAACAATCTCGTTTGCACCTGACACCGAAGCATTAATAAATCCTGTGGCACCACTACTATCACCTCTAACAAAAGAACTAATATTTGCTGTTAAAGGCGTGTTTAAAGTAATAAAAGTATATGTCTGAACATCAAATAAATGAAGATTCCATTGACTTGAAGCATCTTCATATGGACTATTTCTTAATCCGAATGAATATACTCTTGCTTTTCCTATTTCATATTCACCTGATATTGGTTCGTCTCTTCTTCTGGAGAATAAACTTATAACACTAGTGTTTCCTATGCCTACATCAGGTGTTCCTTTTACATTATTAACTCTTAATATGGTTCCCATATCAAAAGGAACTAAAGCACTCGAAATATTTTCTTTATCTCTAGGTTTATCAAAATCTATAATTTTTGTTCCAGGTTGATTAATTCTAAAACCCTTTACATATGCTTTTCCAGAACTTACTTCCAGACAACCTAAATCATCTGATGGAGTATTACCCTGCTCAGTAACTTCATTAGACTTAAATATTCCTCCATTTGAAAGTCCAGTGTCTAAAGAATCTGCAACCTTTACTTCAAAATTATCTAAGGAATAATTTCCAGATTCTTCAAATGTTCTAGCAGCTAGATATTTTTCTAATTCATTGTATACAGAAAAATCTTGTAATTTTTTAAGTTCTCCTTCTCTTACCTTAATTAATTCTACAAAATCAATATCATTAGTATCTGTTAGAGATTTTTTTGATAAAGTTGCTGTGATTTTTAATCTGTCAGCACCAGGTGCTGCAAAATTAGAAAATCCTTTTGCATTGTCAAATAATGAGGAATCTTCATTAGATGATATAATTGATTCTGTAACATTTAATCCTACTCGATATGATGGATTATTTGAATATGGATCTAATACTATGGTGCTTGCAGGAACACTTACAAAGGTTCCTCTAATGAAATATACACCTTCATTCATTTTTACTGCACTACCCACGGCTGAGGCGTTTGTAGACACCAATGTGGCTACACTTTCACCTGTAGAGATTGTAGTGTTTCCATAAGTTAGATCTTCTAAAGTTATTAAAGGTTCACCATCATCTAAATTTGATACTGAATTATCACCATTTCCTGTTAAATATTTTATAAAAATTGTAGTATTTGTAATATCAGTTGAATCACTTGATGTTTTACAATCATTAACTAAAATTTCTATACCTGAATTTTGTCCTTTTAGTTTTTTACCCTTTAATTGATCAAGATAAAGAGATATTGGAAGACCTAAGTGTTCTGATTCTAATTTTATTGCATAGTATTCATTATCATATAAAACACCACCAGGAATCACCATTGATCCTTCTTTAAATACATGATTTCCAAAGGATTTTATTTGATTCTGGAGTATTGATTGAAGAGTGGTTAACTCTCTAGCTTGAACAGGTCTACCTGGTTTAAATAGAACCTTGTAAAAATTATTGTCTTCATTAAAATCATCATAATAAGGACTTATATTTAAATTTGTTTTCTGTGACATGTTTTAGAATTCCAGGATAACTTTAATGTCTTCTTTTTGTCTACTATCTCTAGTGATCAACTGCCTATTATCTAGGTAGATAATATCACCTGACTGATTATTTATCTCAGATTGTGCTATACCATCTTTAAATTCTACACCTAAATCGATAACCTTAGTTCCTGTTGGATTCGTCGTGATACCGCTAAATGAAGTATTAATACCAATAGTATAAGTGCTGGTGCCATCAGTTCCAGTTATTGCACCCTGATCAGAAAAATCATATATTTGACCATTAGCACCTGAAATACTGCTAATACCAGTAGTATCTTGTTGGTCCCCTGTAGTAGAATTGAAGTATAATGATCTATCTTGATAGTACTTAAGAACTGCTATTTTATTAGTTGAATCTTCTGATATAATATCAAAAGAAGTTACATAACCTCTCACCTTTCCAATAGTGCTACCAGTGCCTACAGTTTTGACATCTTGCTCAATTATATCCCCTATTTTAACATCTGAAGAAGATGGAAATGTATTTAGATATAATGATTTAACTGATGAATACTGAGTTTGATTATATATTTCGGTTGAACCTATTGAAGTTGGATTCTTAACGATACCTATTTGAGCAAATTTAGTATCTATTGGAAAATCCTTTGTAGAATCATCAAATCTAGCATAAATTAAAACTCTATCTGCACCCAATTCCTTGTAAATATCAGACCCATGTCCTTTTGAAGGTGGTATGATAGGAATTAGTTTTGCATTAGGAGAGGTTGGTTGTATATCCGTTAGATCAAGTATTCCGTAAGTGTATCCTTTTCCTCCAACTGATACTTGCACATCACTAATCTTAGTATCTGTTCCCACTTCAACTACTGCTCTTCCACCAGTACCGTCACCTACAATTTTGACTTCAAAACCATCATCGCCAGCATTTTTATATCCAGTGCCACCATCTTCAACAAATATTTTTTTAATTTGATTATTACTAATATCAGAATTTCCATTATCTCTTACATTAGCAATATTACTATCAGTCGATGTTGCCCAATTATTAGGTAATGGTATAAATTCTGTAGCATCAAATTTTATAATATCACTTGGAGGAACTGTAAATAAGTATTTCCAGAGATACCCATCATCTGTAGCACCAGTTGCTCTAAATGGTTCTAATCCAGTTAATGTTGGTTCATTTAAAGATGCATTACCCGTTGTGTTTATACCTGATGATCCATTGTCGATACAAATATAAACATTAAAATCTTTGTTAATTACATAAAAATTAGAATCATACAATCTTGCTGTTTGACCATTAGGTGCTTTATTGGATGAACTATAATCATGTCGATACATGTCATAAGTAGTATCCTTAACCCAATTTATTTTTCTTACAACCCTTCTAATATTGTCAGATGTGATTTTTTTACCAAAAATCATTGTATCTCTAACATGATTCAAATAATTAATACTATCAACAGGACTTTTTCTAGTGGATTGATCATTCCATTGTGCATTACTTTCATTTCTACCAAACGCATTTGGGTTATTAACAACAGATGGATTTGATAATCCAACAAAAACATAATATGAATTTGCGGTATTATTTACATCTCCTAAAAAATTACCTGCGTTATTAATTCTAAATTGATCTGTTACAATTGCCGACATTTTTTATATTCTATGGTTTTTTTCTTATATTTATACTAGGTTTAGTTGTCTTTAATCTGGTCTACTATTATCGAGCAATGCACCTGTATTTCTTATACCAGAATTTCTTCTCTGTATAGTTGGAAAAGTCGATAAACCAGAGTTTACAGTTTTTCCAGAAATAGTGACCGATATTCGATCTGCAACCACTGGATTTCTAGTACCACCAGTTAGTTTACCCCAAGAGAACCTACCAGATATACCACTAGTTGAAATACCTGTTAACGAGGTATCTGTTTTTACACCAGCAACAAATTCTGCTGTGTTTGAAGTAGTGCTATATGAACTAATCAAGTATATATTGTCAAAGAATGATGTTCCGATTCCCACAGGAGCACCTGTCGCTGTTACAACAGAGGTAACACCTGCTCCAACCGCAGTATCAAATATGTAAATTGGATCTCCATTTGACAATCCAGTAAATGTTCCAGATTCTTTTTCTAAGAAGAATTTTATAGTAGAACTACTCAATACATTTATTGAGGTAACTATGCCACTAAATCCACTTGATCCAGTGAATCCAGTTATCAATTCATGTGGAGTTGTTGGAACTGGTGCTATTACATGTGGAACGATTGATGTGGAATATCCAATACCTCCATCATTAATTGTTACTGAAGTTATAACACCACTTGTTATATTACCTATTGCTGTTGCAACATGTGTATTAATACCTGTGGTTGGTACACCAACTGAAATTGATGTTGTTGTCCCTACATACCCTTCGCCACCATCATTTACTGTTATAGATTGTACTGTTCCTCCAACAGAAATTACAGCAGATAAACTAGCTGCTCTTGGTGTTATTGACTCATCAACAACTAGTACACCTATATCATTTGGACTTTCATAGAAGAACTGTGTGGTAGAAGAATCAGTTCCAAGTCCGATACTATCAAGATAAAAATCTTGATCACTTGTTGAAAAATCTTTAATTATCTTAGATTCTGGGAATATTAGAGGTTCTATTAAAGGTCTTACTTTAGTTACTAACTCACCATTAATAAATTTATCAGTTTTTTGTTTTATCCATCTCAATGGTTTTGATACTTGAGAATTAATTCCCTCTTCAAAATACACATTTGTTTCAATTAAATCTGATGTTACTATACCTGCTATGACTCTTCTACTTTGATCTTCATTGGAAATATCACTATTTTTTAGTAATTGTATTTGATCTCCAACTTTCACAGATTCATTAGCTTCTACAAAAGTTACATCAACATTATCTGTTCCTTTAAAGAAAAATATAACCACATTATCACTTTGATCTGGTGGTTCTGTAAATTGGAAAGATGTTCCACCATCAAATATATAAGCCTCTCCAGGATTTTGCACCACACCATTCACAAATATTAATATAAGAGCCTGCATATCAATATTTGAATTTGCTCTAGATTCAAATGAAACTAGTTCTCCTTTGAAATTAAGAGGGAATCTAGTTCTAACTCCGTCTTGAAGATTTCTAATTGAATCAATATAATCAAATTCTCCCACATTCCAAGAGCAAAAACTATCAGTAAATACTTCATTTACAGTAAATTCAATTTCACTTAATGGTGAGGATAGAGACTTATCGGTAATTAATCCTACTGGTTTAAATACATCACCTTTTCTAAATCCATAACCAGTTCTTGTAATATCAAATGATTTAACTTCAAATAAAGTAGAACCAATACCAGTTGTATTACTACCCCCAACTTCAATATTTAAAAGTAACCCAATTCCAGTATCAGTAGTAGTGCCTAAACCAACTCTAGAAACTCCAACTACAGGTAAATTTTCGTATGTTGGTGAAGGTGGTATTATTATTGGATTTGCATAACCTGTTCCACCACCAACAACAGAGAAAATTAAAGTTCCACCAATACCGACAGTTGCGGTGATAGTAGCACCAGATCCAACACTATCAGTAACACCAATACTGATGATACCATTCCCAGTTTCACTTAGTTCTGGACGATATCCAGATCCATGGAAATCTCTAGTGCCTACACCAACTGCAGTGATTGAACCCCCAACACCTAATATAGCAGTGACAGCAGCACCAGCTAAAGGAGCGATTCCTAGTCCACCAGTATATCCAATCGATATAATCTGTCCAGATCTTGGTAATTGATTTTGATTCACATCAGAATCACTAATAATTTGAGTTCCATCAGATGATGATATTCCACTAAATACAAAACTTGTTATTCCTGCAGATTCTACAAACTCATAATTATTATCTGGGTTTTTAAGTGTTGTTGGGGGTTGAAATACTCCATTTAAGGTAACAAAACTGCTTCCTGTGGTAAGACCAGTTGTATTTACTCCTGATATTGATACTGTAAAGGTTTTACCTATTCCTGTAAATTCAGTTGAAACATCATCAAAAACTGCATTTGAAGAATAATCTTGTTGTAGATATACTCTTCCAGTAAAAGATGATCTTAATTGTTCTCTATTAGAATCATTCTTTTCAGTAATACCTGCTCCTCTAGGTGGATCTGTAAAGAATATTCTTTCATCAACAATATTATACCCACCTTTAAATAATCTAACTAAAGTCGAATCTGTATGAGTAGATACAGATGTTCCAACAACGGATCTAGTAACATCTACTAATTTTAAAACTCCAGTATTTGTTATTGGTCCTACATTTGTGGTACCGAAACCAACATTATTAACTTTTACAATTTCATCATCTATTTTTAATAGATCATTAATGACTATTGATGAAATTCCTGCTAAAGATAATATCGTAGTTGATATTGATACCTGACCACTAACATTTCCAGATAATGTTGTTGTTATTGGAGTAAATGTTATTGGAGATTGTATTACATTATCAAGAGTTATTAGAGTTTTTTCATTTCTCTTAAACATAGTTAATTGATGCCTATTTCCTGATCCAACAGAATTAAATGTGATAGGAGATCCTCCTTTAGTTGTTGATAATTGAAATATAGGTGAGTTGGTTGTGCCTGAAGGTAAAACTACATATACTTCACTTGGTAAAGGGTTACCGTTTGACATTACTAATGATGAGATTCCCACACCCTCAATTGAAGATCCTGGTTTGTAAATTAATCTTTCATTTCTATTGAAGAAATTGTTAGTAATAGTGAATTCTCCTGTAGAAAGATTAACAGATCTTGATGGATTAAAGAATTTAGAAAATATAAGATTATTGTTATTTTTTATAGGAAAACTTAAAGTATCTGCCCTACTACTATTCAAAGCATCAAATTGTAAAAGAGATAAGGATTCATTAGTTTTACCATAATTTAAAATTGGAGTTAAATTTATTAAATCTAAATCTGTATTAATAATTTCATTGTAAGATTGTATCTGCAAATCACCAACTCCAATAAATGAAGAATCTGGATGGAATTTTAAATTAAGATTTGATCCATTATATTCAGATGAAAATGTTCCAATTCCAGATTCTGATCCTATTGATATGAATGGATATTGTGTTACGAAAGTATTATCATTATCATGAGTCATTAAAATCTGATGTAAAGCACTTGTTTCTCCTATTGATACTCTTACTATACTTTTAACTGTAGAATCTTTTACAGTTGTAAATCCTGCTATAACACCAGTTGAAGCAATACTTACAAAATTAGATTCTAATCTTGCAGAATTTTCTGAACCATCTGGTTGATCTTGTTCTTTAAATCTAAATGTACCTATACCAGATGATGTTTTACCAAAACCAACAATTTTTGATTTAACTAAAATTGAATTAGTTCTGTCATTTTCAAAATCTAAAGATAAAATATTTGAGTTAAGATTTGAAGTGAATGTTCCTATTGATAAATCAGTATTTGTTTCTAAAGAATAATTTGATATATATGAATTTGTACCGTCATGAGTTAGATAGAGTTCTATAATATTTCTTTCATTGGCAAAAGTATCATTAACTTCAATTGTTGCAAAGTAAGAATCAATATCAGAAATATTGGATGATATAATAGTGGATGTAGTAGATGATGAAACATTTACATTTCTTCCCTCTAAATCAACAAACCCAAGAGAGGTTTTACCTATTCCAGTTCCTGGTAAAAATGTTTGTTGTAAAATCTTAATATCCAGATCATTTTCAAAAATATTTGTAGGTAAAAATTCAAGTGCAAAACTTCCATCTTCTTGTTGATTTCCAACAATATCAACTAATTCAGATTCTGTTCCCATAGACCCTTTTTGAATCGTAACTATATCTGAATCAATGAAATCTATAGATGTTATTAATTCTGTTGTTTGAAGAATCTCATCTGTAGTTCCTGTTGCAGGAACTCTTGCTTGAATTAAAAATCTATCAAATGAACTTGTAAGATCTAATTTACCACTTGTATCTGCATTATTTGTTGCTTCTTTAAATAATTCTGATATATCATCAATCAATAAAACTCTATTTGTAGAACACTCAAAGAAATTAGAAAGACGTTTATTTTCAAAAGTAATAAATTTTGATCTAAGTGGATTTGATAAAACATCAACATCCTGAACTAAATCAAAAGTATCAATTGCATCTACTCTATTTTCCGAAGTTAAATCTCTAATGATGGTTGACGAATCAACAGATACATCTGTTCCCACACCAATAAAAGAAGTAATTCCCACATCTGCAAAATTTTTAAGTCCAGTTGTATGAACTAATTTATTTACAGGACTTACTATTTTTTGATACTCTATTGGACTTTGAATAGTATATGATAGTAATTGATAGTAATCATTATCAGGAATTACTTGATAATCTTGATTTAATTTACCAACATCATTTGACCATCCAAGTAGTTTTTCAGATGAAAAATCAACTTTAAATTCACCTTTATTTTTGAATATTGTGTTTATAGTAGCTACTACACCAGAAGAGAATCCTTTTAACTTATCTTCAACTTTTAAATCAAAAGTTCCTAAGACTTTTATATAACTATTTGATACTTGATTTAAAACTAAATCAAAATTGACAAAATTACCATTATTTCTAGATACTAATATTTTTTCACCTATAATAAATTTTGATAATTCAGTGTTAACTGTAAATTGTGGATAATTTTTAAAATTAATTACAGATCCAAAATTCTGAATAGTTTTTGCTAATCCTGGATTTGAAACTAATTCGTTAATATTAAATTCTAATTTAAATGGATTAGGATTTATTCCACCAACTATTCTAGTAACTGGATAGAATGCAAATTTATTTTCTGGAGAATTAAAGGTATTTCCATATTCATTCTCTACATTTTCCACAAAAATTTTATCTCCCGCTTCAAATGGTGCAGTTGAAAAACCTAAAATAGGAGTGGCAAGAGTTACAGTTACTATACCTACAGTATCATTTGTTATAATCGTACCACCAACTGCAATATTTGTAATAGGTATTCCACTTGTATTGTTTTTAGCAAAAATTTCACAGTTTCCAATACCAAAGGGAGTTCTAACAATATCTACAGAGGTTATTGCTTGTGATGCTGGACTAATATTTGCTTTCAAAAATCCACTATCTACAATTTCTTTTGTTTCAACATCTTGAACTACTAATTCAGGTTCACTTAAATAATTTTCTCCACCATTGTTAACTAAAACTGAAGTAATTTTATTTGAATTTTTTGTAGATATAACAGGAGCTAAATTGGCTATTGGGCGTAAAGTTTTGTCCGATGGATATTCAAATCCAACATTTAGTATTTCTACATTTTCGATTTTATTAGTATTAGAGGATTCTGGTAAAATTTTGGCATTTATACCTTGAGTAGAAGCAACACTAACAAATTTTGGCATTGATGCATATTCAATACCACCAAAAACTAACTTAGTATCATTTATAGATCCACTTGCAGTTTTTGATGTGGTGGAATATTTTAATTGACTAGAATTATTTGTATCATATGTTAAAATTTCAGGTTTTTCATTTAATCTAATATCAAAGAAAGTTTCTCCAACTCCAATTACTTTATAATCATTGTTGTATCTACTATCAACATATGATATTTCTAAAGGATTGCTAATATCAAAATCTGATGTGCTTATGAAACCTGATTTTTCTATATTATAAAATAAATTTGTTAAATTATCATCAGAATAGTTAATAGTTAGAGACGCTGTTGGCGTAACACCAATTGTCCCTGATGTAGAAACTATATTTACACTTGTATTACCTGTAGAGATAAAATCGTTTTTAAAATCTTTATCTTGATATATTTTAAAATCTAATCCGACTAAAGAAGAATCTGAGAGATCAAATTTTAAACTATTATTTCTTACGACTTCGATTGGAGGGTCAATTAAAGATAATTGATGTTGGGATCCACCAATTGAGACTATATTTACAACATTAGGTGGTATAATTTTAGAATCATATAATGTTTCTGATAATTTTATTCTATTACTATCTAATTTGTAAATAAAATATTTTCCTGTGTTAAGACCGCTAGCTACAGTATCATCTGCATCATAATAAACCTTATCACCTGTTTTAAATTCATGAGAATTTATCGTTATTTCATTACTAGAAGTATTAATACCAGCAGAAGTAAATCCTACCTGATTTATAAGTAAACTATCAATTATAGAATTATATTTGACTCTAACAGAGTTAGATGTTCCAACACCTACAGTTCTATCTGAATCTACATTTAAACTAATAATATCATTAAGAGATAGATTGTGTGCTGTTGTTAGACTAACTCTTGAATTTATTCTTTCAGCATTTCCTGTTACTTTGTTAAAATTAGATTCAAATCTATATTTAAAATAATTATCACCATTAGATCTAAAGAACAATCCATTAGTTGATGTAGTTAAACCAACTTGAGTTACTATCCCAATGTAATTTGGAGACTTATTGATAGCAAATAGAGTTTGACTTGATCCTATGAATGGAATTGTAAAAGTTTGATTGGATGAATTAGACCCGTCTTTTGATACTTGGATAGCACTATTACCATCAGTTTGTAAAGTAATTTGTTGTCCAGTTTTAAAAGGATGATTTGGTAAATATATGCTTTGAGCAGGAACCGATACTGTAGTCGTAGTATCACCAACTGATACACTTATTGATGATGATATACCAACTGTTGTTGCTATACCCACAGATTGTCTAGGATTAAAGTACACTACATCATCAACTTTAGAATTAAAGAAATTAGATTTAAATGGTATTTCAAAGAAACTAGGAATCAAATTAACTTCTGTTGATAGTGTATGTGCTGCTCCAGTTATTCCCCTCTCTACCCTCAGAATATTTCTATCATCAAATTTATTTAAAACTAATAATTTTTCAGTTCCAATTCCAATACTACTACCAATTGAAATAACATCTGTTTTATAAACAAATATATCAGTCACGACACCCGCAACTGAATTAGATGACATTTCTTTATATAAAATAGTGCTTTCAGTTGGTATTCCAGATACACTATGTCTACCAATTAAAGGAGTTCCTGTTGTGGATTTAATATCCGATGTTAAACCAGATATTACTAAATTATTTCCAACTTCTAATTCATGAGTATCAGGCACAAATATTGATAAAGTATTTGCATCCTTTCTTATAAAAGTTAGATTTTCAAATAATTCATAATTAGTATCAATACTTGATATTTCTTTACCATCAATTTTACTGACAAAGGCACTTATTCCACTTCCCTCAGTATCACTATTGTCAAATTCGATATTATCATTTACCTTATAATTCTCTCCAGATTTTAATATTGAAAGTTTATCTACCGATCCTTTTGAAACTGATGTGACTCTTACTGTTTGTGGTATTATTTCATTTGATTCAATTATAAAATCATTATCAGCTGAAGAATCACTCAACTTATATGGAAAAGTATTTCTAGTTAAGTTTGAATTGTTAAAATCAAAAGATTGTGTAATATCTGAACCAGAATCTACAACACTTGGAATTGATCTATATGTATTACCTACAAAAAATGGAAATTCTGGTTCTTGTGTTATTGGGTTTACACTTGCAAAATAAGCATAAACACCATTCGGATAATCAGGAGTTTTTCCATATCTGCCATTATGTCGATCTAAATCTGATGATAATGATGGGGAAAATACATAATCCTCAACAAAAAATCCTAATTCAAAATCTAGTTTTGTTCTATCTGGTATCTTTGAATCTATTACATATCCACTACTGAGTATCTTTATATTAGAAGAGTTATCAAAAGGATCACTATATCCACGAGGACCATATATTGGATTGCCATCATACGCCCATCCAATTATCGGAGAATGTTGTCCAGAAATATCATTAAATTCGGTTTCTCCTATTTGAGTAGAATAACCAACAACAGAGTATTTTAACTGATTATTAGTTGGCACTAATATTTCATCTTTATATTTTTGATTATATGGTGAAAATGTTTGAATACCAACTATATTTAATTTTTTAATAGAGGTATTAAATACTGCATTTTTTCCTCTTTCAGTTACTCTAATAAATGTTGTATTAAAATCATATCCCACTCCTTTATTCAATATTATAACATCAATAATTTTTAAATATGTTTGTGATTCTTCATTTCTATCAATTACTGCCCTTAAAGATGCACCAACACCATTTCCAATCACTGTTAAATCTGGAGTTGAATGATACTCATCACCACCATCTTGAATATTAACAGCAACAATTTTTCCATTTGATATTATAGGATTTAATGATGGATTAATACTTTTACCTGTTCTAGTTACTCCATTTTTAACAATAATATTTGGTTTATTTTCATAATTTATAATATCCGTTGTTCCATATCCAGTTCCTTTTTGATATAATAAAGCATCAGTGATTTCACCTTGTATCACAGGTGTTAGATTAATTTTATCAGAATCAGGCATGGAATATATTGCATCAATTGAAATACTAATATCAGGGTATTTGAATAATTGATATCCTGTTCCTTTTGTTTCAAACTCTACATATTTTTTAGAAATAAAGTTAACATCATTTGTTCCGTCAACACCAACATCACATACTCTAAAAATATTATCATTAATTTTAAGAACCTTATATTTTGTTGTTGTAGACAATCCAGATATAATTTCAGGTGTGGTTGTCCCTAATCCTACTGATGGTTGATAATCTATTATGTCCCCATTTGAAAATCCATGATTTTCAAAGGTAATTGTTGATTTTTGAGTTGATATGCCAGTAGTTGAATTTGCAAATACTCTTCGATTAATATATGGTTTTCCTGATTTTATGATTCGTACACCTGATAAAGTATTTTTTGCATCTTTTATTTTAAATTTGTGAATACCATTCTTAGCAATGTTGGTAAAACCTATCGTATTAATACCACTAATATAATCATTTCCATTTCTATAAAGTCTAATCGTAGACAATCCTACAACCTCTGGCCAGTATTGTTGACCATCTACTAAACTCTCTGTATTAGTAAGATCACTTCCTTCAAATGATCCTATTCCTAATGGAGTATTATTATTTTTATCATAAACCAATACTTGTCCACTAACTAAATTATGTGGTTTTAAGAAAGTTATAGTTTCTGAAAAAGTATCCACTCCACCACCAAAGAAAGTAGTAACACCACTAAATTCTAAAACTCTATTTCTTCTTCTAAGAACTGGTTGGAGAACTGCTTCTCCACTATTACCACCTGTTAATTTTATTGATAATACATCTTCAATATCAAAACTTTGTTCGTCAACTTGAATTTCTCTTATATCACCAGTTACAACAGGACTTACAAGTGCTTCAGTTGATCCTAATGATGTATTTTCAATCTGAATTAATGGTGGATTTACAACATCATAATCAGTACCAAAACCAATTACTGAAAAATTTTGTATCTCACCATGAAATATTGAATCTTCTAATTTTCCATTCTCTATTTCAACACCATTTATTAACATTCCAACAGGACCACTGACTGTTTCGATATCTTTTCCTAAATTTTGTTGAACATCTAATGGATATTTTTTTAATATTTTTTGAGTTGATATTTTTTTATTATATTGACTTGCTAATGTAAAAGTATGTCCTGTATTTTTATTAGCAGGAACATCAAATTCAATAAAATCATTTGCTTCAATAAAAGCTGGTGCTCGATATAATCTAATTTTATTATTATCATTTTGATCATTTACAACTTTTTCAACATAATAAAAACCACTTTCCAATCCAACTAAAGGATCATTCTCTATCTCAGGAGAGTAGAATACTCTATCACCTGTTACAAAAGGAACAGAAACACTACCAAATGAAATTATTGAGTACTTTTTCGTTAATGGATTTTTATTTTGAATAGTATCATTTTCAACAACCGAAGAAATAGAAATTTCAGAAATATTTCTTGAAATTTCATGTGATGGTAATGATCCACTTGCTACATACATATTCTCATCAGATTCATTGTAAACATTCTGCACATCTGATGTTAATATATTATTTCCAAACTCAATTGGTGCTCCAATACTTGTTGCTTTTTTAAGAATTCTTCGAATTGTATATCTTTTTGAACTACTAAATTCAATTTGATCTTCTAATGTTATTTTATTTTCACTTTCTACAATTTTTTGTATTTTTGAAGTGCCAATATTTGTTCCTAAAGGAAATCTAGTATTTTCTTTTTCTAGGATTTCAACGGTGTCACCTTCTCTTAAACTAGATTTATCTATTTTTGATTTTAATATAAATGAACTAATGTTTCCACTGACCGCATCACTAATATCATATGTTGATGATGTATTATAAATCCAAGAGTTGGCAAATATTTCTTTTTGATTTTTATCAGTGCTTGGATTTTTTATTATTTCACCAATACTTTTTACTGTTAATATTTCTCCTTCTAAAGATAATCTATTGTTTTCTGAGGGAATAAAGGCATTTAAAACTCCAGTTATTCTTAATTCAGTTTTATTTGATAAATTACCATTCTCATATCCAAATATATTATCATTTTCTATAATATCATCACCTAAATTAATTCCATTATCATGAATCCCAGAACAATTTAAAAATTGATTGACTGTTTTACTAGTATATGTAATGTTTGTAGAAAGACCAGAGATGATAGTGCCAGTTGTTCCAAATCCAACTGTAGAATCAACTGTTATAACACTTGATCCACTACTAACACTTTCTATTACTTTTGTTTTACCTGTTACATCAAAAGTTCCTGTTATAAATTCTTCATCATCAAAACCTACAAATAAATCTAAAATAAAATAATTTGCAGAAGTAGATATCCCAGAAATTCCAGATAATATCTCAACTTCAGAAACAGCAGCAGTTGTAGATAAATCTGTTGATCTGAATATTGTTTGTCCTTTTAAATTTAGAGGATTTCCTGATATTTTTTCTGCTACTACTCTTTGTCTTCTTACATATTTTGCAGATGATGGTTTAATTAAATATTTTTCAAGATCAATTATTTTTGGATCAACTCCAAATAAAATATTAAATAAAATTCTAAAAGATTCTTCAGTTCCTTTAGATTCGTAAAATGTTCTTGCTTCTTTTATAAAATTATTTACATCTAAATCCGATACAAAATCTGAATTTTCTAATCCAGGTGTAAATGTATTTTTAATTTTTTTGTAAAATTCATTTAAAAATAAAGAACTTAAATTATCAACTTTAGTATTTTCAACATGAGATTCTGCAGATGAAGATGAAAAAACAATTTCTGATGGGTTATTAGCATCTCTGTAAGAAGTGATTCCGCTAAATCCACGCTTACATCCAGTAAAACTGTTTGTAGTAATTCCAGTATATGTTATAATTTCACTATTAATCCTTAAGAGACCATATTCATTCGGAAATCCTTTTGTGGATGCAACTGTTATGGTGTCATCTGCAGTTCCAATACCAACTGAAAGATTTGTATGACCTTTAATAACCTCTGGTGTTAAGTTATCTAATTTTAAATATTGATCTAAATTATCAACTAAATCAATTGAACCACCAGTAAACTCTTGAGAAATATAATATTGCTTTAAAAAATCTGCAGTTTTAGGACTCTCTGACAATATAAACTCTGGGAGTTGATTGTCAATTATTTGTTGAATTTTTACTCTTTTATCAATACCCGTGCTTATCATACTATCCTCTTACTAGTTTTCCATTGTTGTAACTTGATGTGACTTTGTAACCAACACCTGATATTTGATCTCCTGATGAAATTGTGTCCTTCACCATATTTATGACACTACTATCAATGTTAAATTTTAAATATAAATCCTGAAGACCTATGACATCATTGGATTCTGGGAAAGCTTGAACTTCAATTATATTATTTGGCAAATCAGTGGATGTAATGTTGATTGTAGTCAAATTTATTTCACCTTTAATGTAATCTACCGTTCCTGCATTCTCAACAATAATTATTTTTTCATTATTAACAACATCTTTTTTTACAATTGAGATAACTCCTGTTTTTTTATCGGAATTTGGAGTGTCTGTCAGAAAAACAGTCGAAGATTCTCCAGAAATTTTAAATCCTGTACTCTTAATGTTCAATCCTTCAGTCTTAACATTAAATTGGTTGCCAAAACAAAGTTCATACTGAGCAAATTGATTAACCAACGCATTTAAATTTCTTCGAATTCGAATTCGAGTTATATTTGATGTTATTGAATCTTCAATATTGTCAATTACACTTAAAATTTTACTATATTTAAATCTACCACCAAATTTATTGATTTCTATAGATTTTGAGTAAGTAGTAAGACCATTAACTACACTGGTTTTTAACTCTTCAACATTTGTTACTTTTGATGAATTATAGTATATGGATGATTCTAGTTCAATGTGAAGAATTTTAAGATCAATTATTTTTTGACTAATTCCAGTCAGTGTATAATTTTTCAAATCTGATAAAATTTGAGTTTTATCAAAATCTGATACAAAATCACCATTTTGAGGTTTTATTGTAATGAATACAGTTCCAAATTGTGGTGGGTCAAGTTCCTCTCCTCCAACAACAGAAACACTTTCAGTATTTGGATAAATTTGTTGTATGATTGCTTCATAATCCCTTGCTGTAACTGCTCTGTACTGTGACGAGTAGAGTCTAGGAGCAAAGTATTTAATTGAGTCGGTTGATTCAATGTCTCCCCCATTAGAGGCACCTGAGATGACATTTATTAATGGTGTAGTTGATAATTCTACAACTGAATTAGGTTCAGTTTCTACAGTTCCTGCAAAAGTAAATGATCCAGGTCCATTTCCTTCTTTTCCATCTGTGACGATGTAACTTATATCTATTATTGATTCATTTTCAAGTTTCCGACCAAAGATACCATCTCCAAATAAAAGTTCGTATTTTTCATCCTGAACTTCCTGAATTAAAAATGTAGAAGATGTAGAATCCACATTTAAAATATTATCAACCTTTGTAAATAGCGTTCCTTTACCTTTTTCACTTGAACCTCTTACTCTTACTACAATTGTAGATGTATCTATGAAAGGATTGTCCAAAATAAATCTCTGATCAAGTGATCCATCAACAGTAAATGATTTCTTTAAAAATGTTCCTTGAAAAACTTTAATTGAATCAAAAGACGCTGTATATCCAACAACTTTAGATGGAGTAGTAGATGGAGGACCTAAAGTTATTGTGGTTGTAATATCCTCTGGAATTGAAAATGTAAATGTTGTGCTACTATCTGATGCAATACAAACTAGACCTGCCTTGAGAGTCACTGTAGAGGGTGCTGAGTTGACATCTACTTCTTGTGTATTTAAAATATTGAAGGATATAGTTGCTTGTGCTGCAGTTCGAGATCGAGGAACGTATCCGATATTTCTTGCTAAAGAAACCACATTTTCTCTAACTGTTGCTGAGTCAAGAAAAGACTCATTAACAACCATGTTTGAGTTAAATGCAGTGATATATGTATTATATGCTAAAGTATCAATTAAAACAGAAAAATTAGATCCTTCAAAGTCAAAATCAGTAAAGTCCGAATTTGTACGAAGATAATCCTTAATTGAAGTCTTTATCTGATCGAAATCTAGGTTTGTAAATTTAGTAAATGGCATATTATCTTGTGGCTTCTAATATGAACTGAAATGCTTGTGAGGGAAACTGTTGTCCAATGATATCAAAGAAGATATTTACTTCAAATTCATTATTATCTGGTCGAGGAATCACTTCAACATCCAAATTATCAATTCTTGGTTCAAAATTATCGATAGTTATGGCAATTTGCCTCTCAATTATTGATGCAGTACCAAAATCACAGAAGTCAAAGAGACTTGATCGAATGTCAGTGCCAAGATTTGGGTTAAAAAACCTCTCTCTGGGAATAGTTTCCACTAGATTCCTTACAGATCTTTTAATTGCATTCGCATCTTTGATAATTAGGAGGTCTTTTGTAATCGGATGTGGTTTAAATGATAAATTAATGTCCTTAAATGACCTAGATATCCTAGTTTTCATTCAATTAGGTAAACAGTTTGCTAGATTTATTTATATCTGCAGTATTAACTCTTTATTTATAAAAAAAATCATAAAAAAATCGCCTTATTTGGCGATTTTTAATTTTTTAACCTAATTCTGGTTCAATATTGACCTCAACTTCTTTACTTTTTCGTTCTTTTGCCGTTTTCCAGAAATAATTCTCTTCAGAACCGAGTCCATCACGGTCATGTCCGTTCTCAACTTGGTAATAAACAGTTGAAACCTTAAAATCGGGTACTTTTGGTGTCTCTGGAGTGATACTATTGTCATAAATCCTCATTCTGTTGTTCGGATAGAGGCAAAATTGACCATTATCGAGTTCAAGAAGGTTATGGGACTTATGTTCAGCAGGTTGTTCGCTTGTTGAGTAATCAATTCCATCTATACTTTCATGATAATTGTCTAAAGTGCAGATATAAGTGCCTGTTTGGTTGCCAAAATCCCTTGTCATCACTTCATAGTGCATTGATCCGATGAATTGTTTCTGTACTGCAACGACTCCATAGTCCATACAGTTCCAAAATTGAAGATTATGAAGAGTCATATCGGGTTTTGGCAACTCTGGATCAGTCGTAAATGCAGAAATTGGCAATTTATCAAACATTGCAGCGTATTCTGGTAGGTAAGTCTCAAAATAAAACGCACGACCAGGTATACTTTTGGCAGAAACCCACACACCTTTGACAAATTCACCGTGACCACTTTGATGGTCAGTTAAATATTCTTTTCTTACCCATACTTCATAGGAGGGTAGATTCGCAATTAGAGTAGACATTATTTGTGATGATAGACTTCAACATAAGATTGACATTTTGGGCAAGTAAAATTGGAGTAAAAGTCATATTCGGACTCTTCTCCATCATTTACATCTTCCATATCGTGATCGGCACCCCAGATTAACTCAGTACCACAGTGCCAACAGTTCATTTTCCTTGCCCTCGGTACCTTTTACGAGCCGAGTTACGCGAAGTTGCCGAGTATTTCGAGTGTTTTCCGTTTCCTTGACGAGTTTTTTTCGGTCTTGTCTCTACAAACAGGTTGCCTGTAAGACTATTTTTCATTTTTGCCATAACATTTATTCTCCTATAATTTCTGTACGAATATCAGAAGGGTTTGGTTTACCTGTCTGATAGAATTCAATTGCCAAATCTTCCATAATATCAAAAAATTCAAATTGACTGAGATCTGAGAATTTACACTCTCCTTGAATGTAGATACTATATCGTTCTGACATTTAGATTACTCTTGTTTTTTCATGACCAACACGAATACGAGGGTCACACCAGATCTCAAAACCTGCTTCTTTTGCGTCTAAGCAGAATGAGACATCTTCTCCACACATATCCTGTACCTCTCCTGATTCAAATACTTGCATTTTTGGAGCAAACCATGGATACTTCATACCTTCGTTTTCAAATACACCCTTTTTAATGAGGAGCCAACCGAAACCTGTATAGTCAACTGTAAATGGTTTTTTACGCTTGGATATACTTTCGAGAGTTTCATGATTCATTACACCACCGTTGCTACGAAAATCATCCTCATCTAACCAATGTGCTACAGATGTAGTTCTACCATCTTCGGTACAATACCATCCACCTGCGATATCTTTATCCATTAATACAAGTTGAAGAAATTTTTCTGAATTGAATACAATGTCAGAGTCAATCCATAACTGGTAGTCATAGTTAAGTTTGCCATCCCATGGTAATTGATCAGGACCTCTTAATACATTTGCTCCAAGACATTTACATCTGGCAAAGTTGACCATTGATGAATAATCTTGTGATATCTGTATACTTGCTCCACATTGAACTAAATCAAAACACAACTGTACAAATGATTTGAGATAGGTATATGAAACTCCTCGTCCAGGTAGACAGAATACAACTGACTTGCCTTTGAGCATTTCTTTTGCTTTATCATAATCCCATTCTTCTTCTTTCTTCGTTGTCTTAGGAGTTTTTGCTTTAACTGTAAATCCTTTTGCCATAATGTTTTGTAATTACATTCATATCATACAATATTATATAGAGAATGTCAATATGTTCAATAAGAAATCAAAGTTGCAACAATGTTTACACGTCTTCCTTTTCTTGGCAATTCCATATAATGTTCTCCAGTAAAAACAATACATTCGTCTTCTACTGGTTCATGTGGTTGATGACCTTCAACAAAAGTCCTACCTCCTCCCCCATGATCATCAGTTAGATAACATATAAAATTTGTATGAGGAAAACTATGATCATTATGAGGAATAGTGAATTGATTTCCGATTGTAGGATAGAATGCATTCACAGACATTCTTAAAAAAAAGAACTTCATATCCTTACTATTAAATTCAATAATTTCACTAATTGCTTCTAGGGCAAGTTTACTTATACTTGAATTTAATTGACTGTATTTGTTACCTTTGTCTGGTCTATTTAATATGACATGACTATAAAAAGGATGATTTGTATGTCCAAATATATTATCTACACCCATCGTTGATGTTTTCTGATAAAACCAAGGGAAATGATCATTAAAAATATGTTCTTTTAAATTTTGATAATTTTCAGTTTTTGGATTTTTTAATATCTCTAACATTAATAAGAAGATTCCTCATGAGGTTCTATCGGGTTTTCCTCAACTTCGACATAAGTTAACTCATCTGTCCAGTAAGATTTATATATTCGATTCCACACAACATCAAACTCTTCTTGACTTAAATTTTTAAATAGACACTTTTCATTCAAATAAACGTGATACGATTTTGTTTGAACTTTAGTCATCTGCCTCCGTGATGTAAATGTCTCCGTTGTCTATATTCCATTTTAACACAAGATCCTCGTACCAGTCAAACTCATTAATGATTTCCTCTGGAATTGTAATATGATACCTGTCTGTGACTGGATCGATCTCTACAGTCGAAAAAATATTTTCGAAATTTTTTTTCATTCAGTGAACCTTTGCACTTGATTTTATATAGCGAAAAAAAAATTTATAGTTCTTGATATTGAAAGGTCGAATTGGGTCGTTTATAGCTTAATGGTACCTTCGCGTTTTATATACGGGGGCATCAACCCCCATATAACTGCTGATTCACTAACGAACGATGTTGAAGTTATAATGACTGAACACCCAACGGTTAACCAATTTATATACACCATGCTTACTGTGCATGACGTATCCCTCACCGTCTACGTATTCATTACCTAAGAAGCACTCAACGTTGAAATCATCCCGCATGAGTTTCATGTATTCAGTCTTAATGCTCTCAACCAGTAACCACAAACGAACTAACTGGTAGTTGGCGAACTCTTCAGCGACGACCTCATCACCGTCTTTAATGTACGCATTCAGATCCTTTTTTAATAACTCCGCTTCCTTTGGGGTGGCAAAGTCAACAAGTGTTGCCATCTGACGAGCAAACCCAACCATCATTTCAA
>Ga0160423_10001032_pt1 | contig 23102 bp, 20 predicted proteins | sample CRUFie14St8metaG_FD_108191 | JGI IMG/M metagenome (GOLD analysis project Ga0160423, IMG submission 108191) | Marine microbial communities from the Costa Rica Dome - CRUD Field 142mm St8 metaG | ecosystem: Environmental > Aquatic > Marine > Oceanic > Photic zone | place: Costa Rica: the Eastern...
GACCTCTCATTAGAGTTCATTCTTGTAACTCCTTGATAGCCTTTTTCCATAGCAAAAAGTGAGAGTTGAACATTTACATCTGAAATTGATTTTGGACTTAGATTTATAATCCATGCAAAAAAAATAAAAATAAATACAGAAATAAATCCTGTAAATTTCTGCCAGGGTTTAATTAAAGTTTTTTTAAATTTCATAACTAGAAAAAATTATAAATACTTAATTAGAATAATAATTTATGGAATCATTAATATCAGGTTCGATTCAAGAGATATCGATTGTACCTATTAGGCTGGCAATTCAATTAACTATTGTGTTTTTTGCTACAAGGCTTATCGTTTGGCATTATGAAAATTATTCACAGTCAAATTCTTTTTCTAATGCAAAATATTCTTTTACCATAGTTGGCCTTAGTACGGTATTAATAATTGCGGTAGTAAAGTCTTCTCTTGCTTTATCTCTAGGCTTGGTAGGTGCATTATCAATTGTTAGATTCAGAACACCAATTAAAGATGCTGAAGAGTTGGGTTATTTGTTCTTGGTAATAGCAACTGGTCTAGCGGCAGGAGCTGACCAAGAAGTAGCTATACTTGTTGCGTTACCTATAATTTTATTCGGTCTATTTTTAGTAAATAATAAAAAAGAGCAATTTGGAGATTCTGGGGTTTTCTATATTGAATCTGATAAAGATACTTACGACAAGGTTATTAAGTTTATTAAAAGTTCAAAAATGAATTACTCTCTGGCTAGATTTGTTAAAAATGATGACTTATATATTATTGATGTGAATATTGACAAGTTAAGTTTTGAAGAACTTGATGAGACTGTTTCTGAGATCGAAAACTTAGGAGTTAAAAGTATTACATTTGTGACTAATGACTGAAGCAGTAAGTGATGAAAGAATTGAATTTAAATATTCAATTAAATTGAATGAGATTGATAAATTTCAACAAAAACTATTTGTAACTCCTTATAGCCTAATTAAACATTTTCAAGAGAGAAAAGTCAGTAGTTTTTATTTCGATACTCACAATTTAGTCCTATTAAATCAGTCACTTGCAGGATTTAATGTCAAAGAGAAATTTAGATATCGATTTTATGGTGACTTTAGAAATACTTTACCTGGACAGTGGGAAATTAAAAAGAAGCGAGGTATCGTAACTAGCAAGTTTTCTTACAAAGAAAATGTTGAATACGAAAAACTAATTAATCATTCTAAAAATCACAATTTCTCAAAAAATAAAGAAATAACTAAATATCTACTTAAGTATCCAAGATTAGTTAAATTAATTTCTTATAAAAGACGATATTTTGTTTCAAGTATTTTTGGATCTAAATTTAGAGCAACCTTAGATTATGACTTGAAATCTTCAAATTTTCTTAATTCCCAATCTTTAAGAACTAGAAAAAACAATCTAGCAATAATTGAATTAAAAATTGATAAAGAAATTTATGACAAGATACATATAAAAAATTATTTAAATTTGAGCAGAATAGGTTTTTCAAAGTATTTAGAAGCTTAAATAACAAGCGCATATTCAACTCAAGTAAAGTAAAATAATCTAAGGTCAAATGGTTAGCCCTTATCTAGAAAACAAAGGGTTGGCAGTTCGATTCCGCCTCTGGCCACGAATTGAATAATAAAACCCAAATTAAAAACTTATATTTAAAATCTGCAATATTTTTTATTCCAGTTTTTATTATATTTTATGGTGTAAATCCCTATGGAATCAACACCATATTTCTTTACAATAATCCTTTTGGAACTCTCACTACTGAACAATGGCTGCAAGAAAGTCCAATTCAATTTTTTTTGGGCTATTTTCTAAACACATTTATAGGAAATGAACAAAGTACTTTTAATTTTGTAAATATTATCGGATTTATTTTTCTATATTTTTCACTATATTCATATGACAGTAAAAATTTAGAAAACGTGCCAATTATAAAAATTCTTTATTTTACTCCGTTTTTTTTGATTTTATTTTATTGGATGGGCAAACCTGATACTTTTACAATTGGCTCTCTTTTTCTATTAATTTCTTATAAGGATAAGATTACAACTTCTTTTGTTGCAATTTTTATTATGATTTTTTCACACATATATGTAGCTGCAATATACATATTTGTAACAATACTCTTTAAACTTATCACTCTTAGATGGCACCATTATTTAAGTTTGCTAATTAATTTGTTTCTTTATATTTTATACAGAATGGAAATAGATGAGATTAATGGAAGGTTTGATGTAATTTCTTCTGAGATAGAAAGAGCTTTATACTCCAGTTTTACAAATTTATTAAGCGGAATAATTTCACTTTTTATGTGGATTTGGATTCCCTTATTATTAAGTAAGTCATTTAAAGATAAGAAATTTCTATTGTCTTTTATTTTAATAATGAGTATTTCATTTTTTACACTTGATCACACAAGAATTTTTATTTTAAGTTCGGTACCTCTTATAATTTACTTGTCTAAAAGTAGAATTTTTAATGAAAAATTTAATTTAATTTTTAGCAATAATTGGATTTATTTAATTGGTCTTTTCCAAATTCAGAAAAGAGGGGGTGGAAAAATTGTAGATGGGTGGAGTATTTTAGAAATAGAGATATTTAAAAGCACACTGGACAAATTGATATATTTTTTAAATAATATCGTTGGAATATTTTAAAATATATAACCACTTTTTTAGTTAGGATACTTTGATATCGAAGATATTTTGTGAAACTAAAATAATAATTATCAACTATGAAATATAAAAATTTACATCTTAAAACACTATTAATATTTGTTTTATTTTTTGCTTTTGCCTATCTTTATCAATTAATAAATATTTACGGAATTAGTCATATCCAATCAGATGAACAAAGCTTTATAGAAGAAAACTTTGAAGAAAGAATACCTAATATAAATAATTGTAATCTTAGCTATTACAGTGTGAATGATCACATTTCATCTGGTGGATACTCGAATGTGAGATATAGAAAAATAATTACTTCAGATGAAAACTGCTTTGGAAAGGTAACTTATACAGGAATTGCACCTGGAACAAGTTTTAATGACATTGATACAAATCAATATCTTGAATTTGGAGTTAATCAAAAATTAGGATATGTACTGTGGCTTCATGAAAAAACTTTTTTAATTTTCTTTGGAATTCTTATATTTATAGTAGTTTTACAGATCTTTTTTGAAAAAATAAATTTTTATAAATATTTCTTAATAATAATTTTGCTATATTCTATAGTTTTATTTGATCAACATAATATGTTTATCAATTCCTCAAAAAAATATTTTCCTAACGAAAATACTAAAAACGAAATCTTTTTTCAAAAGGTTGATTTAGATATACATGATGATTGACATTCTTTATCTATCTTTGCTATTTTTATCCCCTGGATATATAATCTCTAAATTTATCAATGTTGAAAAAAATTTCTTATTAATACCTAGTCTGTCGATTTTTTTCTGGAGTTTTGGAAGAACATTTTTAGGATTAAATTATTTAATATTAAATAGTTTTGCGAATTGGTTAATTTTTATTATCTTAACTTTGTTTATTTTGAGATATAAAGATATAAAAAGCTTATTGTTCAATATTTTAATCTTATTATTTTTTGAAACCATGAATAACCAATTTGGCATATTGCACATCGTTTCAACTACTGATTATGCTTTACAATCAGCAATTTCTGATCTTTCTTTTGAACCATTAAATTTTAATGTTCCTGCAGCTCAATCTGCACTGCTAAAATTTATGAACTCAAATTACATACTTTTGACACTTGGGCAGTTCATAAGTTTTACTCTATTCATTTTTAATGCAAACTCAATCATTAAGGTTTACAACTTAAAGCCTGTAACTATCCTCTTTACGATTCCATCATTTGTTATTTTCTGTGTTTTGTTAGAAATTATGACTATTCGTACACATTTTTTATCTTCTCAAGTTCTATGTTTTTTAGTTATAGAAACATTTAAATCGTCTAAATTAAGGTTTGAAGAAAATATTTTTCTTTTAATGCTTTGTTTATTCTTATCATCTAGGTTGGAAAACATCTTGCTCTACCTTCCTATGATTTATTTAATACTTAATAATTATTTTGAAGGCCAAAATCTAATAAATAAAAGTGGTTTAAAGTTACTTTTTGCAACTACTGTGCCTATATTTATCAATTACTACGGCTATGTTTCTGGGGGTGATTTAAGATCAAATATTTTTATAATTTTCGTTCTAGTTTTGATTTTAAACCTATTTGTTATTTTCAAAAATAACAAAATTACTATATTTACTTTTCAAAATCTAAATATGATATTTTTTATTTTATTAGGATTGCTTGGGCTCATTCTTTTTTCAATATTTGATATTAAAGCAAAAAACTCCTGGCTATTTATCATTAATCATATTTTAGATACGCATAGAGGGTGGGCAGTCGTCACAATCTACTTTATAATTTCCATAATTTATCTTATTCAAAAGTATGATAAAAAATATAACCAATCTATTTTTATATCTTATTTACTAACTTTTTTATTAATTATCATCAGTTCACCGTTGCAACATAATGTTTATGGTGGAGAGCAATGGTCCAGTGCATTGATAGAAGGTATGCCAATTTATAATCCTTACGATGAGTCGCAGACTAGATCAATTCTACAAATTTTTCTTTCAATAATTCCATTGACTATATTGTTAGTAACAAAAAAAGAAGAGATTTGAAAGACTTGAAAAAATATTTCATAATTTATATCACTAATTCACCTAAGTATTATTTTGAATAAAACATAGAATTTAAGTAAATATAATAAAAGATAATGATTAAAAAAGTATGGTTAAAGCTTCCAGGAACATTTAGAAAATCTATAAAATTTTTATTGGGAAAAAAGCTTTATATCGCTGCTTATAACAAACTGTTTTCAAGAAACCGCAAACTTCTTAATGAAGATTTTTATGAATTCGACTACAAAGCTGTATATGGTGACAACTGGAAGCAAAAGTATTACGAAATTCAAAAAGATGCTAATCTTGAAAAAATTGATCGTCAATTTGAAACTGAGGAGAATATTTTAATTCTGTGCGACTTTCTAAATAAAGAGATACCTGAAAAAAAATTAGGAATTTGCCATGGGACTCGAACAGGAAAAGAGCAGTTTTGGTTTAATCATAATTTATCAGGCAATTCTTATGTTTTTGGTACGGATATTGGTGAAGGTGCAGATAAATATGACGACACAATCATCTTTGATATGCATGAAGACAATAAAGAATGGTCAAGCAAATTTGATTTTGTATATAGTAACTCTTGGGATCATAGTTATAACCTTAAAAAAATGCTTTCAGTTTGGAAAAAGCATCTTAAGAAAGGTGGATATCTAATTTTAAATCATACTCCAGGCCATAATCCATCTGGAACATCTCAGATGGATCCAACTGGGTCATCATCAGAATATTTAGAAAATATTTTAGAAAATCTTGGATTAGAAACCAGTGTCATCAAAGGTGTGCCAAAAAACTTAAAATTATCACCTTGGATATATGTAGTTGGAAAATTCTAAAAATTTACTACTCTCTTTACTGAACAAAAAATATAAATCCACGTAACAATGTTTAGAGAATCTATAATTTACACTATTGAAAAAGCTCTACCGAAGTTAATTTCAGTTATATTCTTACCAATCATTCTCAGACTAATTTCTCCAGAGCTGTGGGCTGAAATTGTATTGCTTTTAGGACTACAGTTATTTTTTTCTCTTATGTTGACTTTTGGTAATGAAAGAGCTATTTTCAAATTTTCGGAGAATGTCGACAACTTCAATGTATTTATAAAAAACCTAATTAAATATTTTTTATTTGGTTTTGTAATAATTGAATTGTTTGGTCAATTTTTTGAAAATTTGCCTTTTTCTCTAATTTATGGTCTACCAATAAGGTTTATGTTTTTAAGTACTTTCTTTATTACTCTTAATCGATTGTTAATTAATAGAATGAGAGTTTTAAAAAAGCCAAAAATAGTTCTAATTTCTTCTGTTTTTGATTCATTTGGAACTCCTTTGATACAAACTTTGTTAATTTTTTTTGTTGTCGAAATAGATGGTTACAGAACTAGAGTTATCGTAACTGTTTTTTTCTTGGTTCAGCTAATTTTTGCTTTTATTAAAACCGTGTACCTAAATCGTAGTTTAGGTATTTTAACATTTTCAATACTCAAAAATATAAGACAAAAGCTACCTAAAGAAATTACTCAATTTTCAAATATTAATTTTTATGTAATTATTTCAGGTTACTTTATAAATTGGCAAGATAAGTTTATTGTTGAATATTTTTTTGATTACGAGTATTTAGGTATATATGGACTTACAACTAGAGTTGCAAATTTAATTTTTGTTATTATATCAGGATTAGTTGTAAGCGGTCTTGCTAATTACTGGCCAGAGAAACACCAAGGAAATAATCAAAGCTATATTAAATATAATTCAATTGTTTTAAATATATTAGGCTTTATTTCTCTAGGTATTATCTGTTTATATACATCTCTAGGGAAACTTTTAGTTCCTTCAAGTTATTTTGAGTCTATAGAATTAATTTTTTTTGGCTGTTTAGCAACAGCATTTAAATCTCTAATAACAATATTTACCGTTCAGCAGGGAGCTAAGGATGAACTTTCTAAAATATTAAAAATAAATATTTTTGTTTTAATATTGCAAATATTACTCTTCTTAACTGTTCCAATTTATAATATGAATCAGATATTTTTTATTCAAATAATTTCGTTTTCTTTAGGGATTCTAGTTTTTTTCAAAAAAGATATTTTGAGATACTACAAAGAGTTTATCGTTTTGTCTTTAAATTTTTTCCTAATTTATCAAATATTGGCTCAAAATTTTAGTGTTGAAAATATAATTTTGTTTTTATTTGGATCTGTTTATGTTTTTATAGGTTTCAGGAGCTGGATAAAGATAAATAAATAGCTATTTTTTCGAATTCTTTTATAAAAGATTGTTTTGAAAAATCGTTGACTATCACTGTATTTATTTTCCTAGTGTTTTTTAATTCTTTACTGATATTACCTATCATGTAAGCCAACTCCTGAATGTTTCCGCTCTGAAATATAGATCCATTTTTATATTTTTTAACCAAGTCTTTATTTCCTCCATAACAGTCTGAAACAATTGAATATTTTCCAAAAGACATAGCCTCTATCAAGGAATTCGCCATACCTTCCCTTCTTGAGGGCTGACAATAAAAGTCAGCTTTATAAACATATGGATATGGATTTTCTTTAAATCCCAGCAATTTTGTATTTTTACTAAAATTTTTGTTATAAGTATCAAATTGTGATCCTTGTCCAATAATTATCATCTTTATTATTTCATCATCGATTAAGTTCATCGAATCAATTAATAGGTCTATGCCTTTCAAATCTTCTAATCGACTAACGCAAACTCCAGTAATGTATTCATCTTTATCTAACCATTCTTCTTTTATTTCACTATTAATTTTTGTTTGTATATTTTCAAAATTTAAAATATTAGGTAAGTAAAAAAATTTTAAGCTAGATTTTGAAAATTTCTCTTTAAATAAGTTAAGGTTTGAATCAGAATTAAATACACAAGCATCTGCAAATCTACTTACAAAGTAAAAAATTAATTTATAAGAAAGGCTATCTATGTAATAGCCTGCAACCCTGCAGACTGTTTTAATTTCATGTTTTATAAACAAACTGCTTACAGCATTAATAAAATTTGGAACGGGTAGGGTTGATATCACTAAATCTGGTTTCAATTGGTTTACTATCTTAATGTATTTAAAAAACGAAAAAATGGATTTTGAAGAATTTAGCTCAATAAAATTTTTGTTTTTAATTTTGGAAGATTTTAGAAGCACTAAGTTAACTTCGTAATGCTCTTCTAAACATTGATAAATGTTATAAATTTGATTTTCTGCTCCACCGATTTTCATAGATGAAGTTAATAAAAGAATTTTTTTCATACTCTAATCTAATAGGTTAATAAGTAATTTATACAAAAAGACTGCTAACGTAAATTTTGTGAATAAATTATCTATTTTTAATTCTTTGAATACTAACTCAAGCTTAAAATACTGTTAAATGATAAAAGCTATCAGTTTCCTATGAGGTGAAAGTAATGAATTATTTAAAAAATAAATCAATAATTCAATTGGTCTTATTTACTTTAATATTTTTTTCTTTTTTGTTACTTATCACAAACAGCAAGTTAGATGTGACAACTTCTTCAGATGACAATCAATATTGGACTCTTGGAATTCATCATGCAATTACAAATAGCTACGGTATCAGCAATGCAGAATCTGTTTTGCTTGACGATCCTTCCTATGCTTTAGCTAACAACGGAATAAGAAGAGGAGAGGTTTTGTATCCAATTTATATTTCTACAATAATTAAAGCCACACTAGATAGAAATCAGCTAACAAAATTATCAAGTGACTGTATATATAACATTGAGTATGGTGGATGTTCTAGCTTAAAAAATTCAATTAAATATGTGAATTTAATTCCAAAAATTTTATTTTTTATTTTTTTAACTTTATTTATATTTACAAACACTTTAAATCTTTATAAGAAGATTTTTTTAATCACGATATTTATTTATACATTTCCAAGCTATAACAAAGATTCTTTGACATATTTGTTGATATGTTTGTTTTGTTATTTTTATTTAAATAAATTCAAGAAAATATCTTATTTGATTCTTTCTTTAATTCCTCTCATTAACCCAGTATTTTTATATTCCTTATATATATTTTTATTAGTTGAATTTTATTTAATCTTTAAAGAAGATAAATTAAATTACAAAAAAGCATTAATTTTGTTTTTACTTCTTCCATCAATGTTGTGGAGTTTTAGAAATTATAAAACTAACGAAGTATTTAGCATAGCTGATAGAGGACCTTTAATACTGACTATAAGAGCTGAATTTATGAGTGAGGATTATGAAAAATTAAAAGATGCTTATTTTTGGTACACTCCTTCAAATATAATTACCAGTAAAGTAAAACTATATTGGTTAGGTCAATCTAATTCTCTAGAGTCAAGCAGGGAGTTGTATGATCGTGGAAATCCTAATTGTATTGTCTGTAGAAGGCATACTGAAAATGGATATGTTTTCCAAAAACTTTTAAAAAATTACAAGCAGAACTATGGAAATCTTACCGAAGTTCTAGCTGATCATGAATACACTAAAGTAAACGACCAGTTGTATGAAATTTCAAAGTCTACATTTATAAAAAATCCTAAAAAATTCTTATTTCTAACTACAGTATTTTCTTACCGAGGTCTTTTTCCAGAATTTAATAATATTAACTTTACTAATAATTCTTTTAATAACTTATTGAGTGTTTATTTATCTTTACTTAGAATGTTGTTTCTACCATCATTATTATGTTTTATTATTTTTCAATTAATCAAAAATAAAAATAGTACTTTAGGTAATCAAATTGTTCTTATGTTTCTTTTTTTATTTAGTTTTTATTCAGGATTGACACATTTTATTCCAAGGTATTCTGCTCTAATTGTTCCTCTGGCAATTTATAGCTATATCTCAATATCTAGTAAACAGTATTCTTAAATTCATAATCTTCATTGTTAAAAATAAAATAAAATATTGTAAAAGGAATAAAAATTACTGAATACCTTGGAATAAAATGTGTAAACAATGCATAGCTCAAAAATAAAAAAAGGAACATATAAGTTATAGGGTTTAAAATTAGTAATTTTCTATTTATATATAAAGATTTAAAAATGTATAAAACAGGAAATATTCTTAATAAATCAAATATATTAAATGCGTTTTCTAGATTATTCTTTTTGAAAAAACTGTTAACTTTAAAGTTATATTCAGGGAATAATCCTCTATAAGAAAACAAAGATATTGTTTTAATATAATTAATTTTATTTTGATTAATTATTTGATAAGCGGCATTTTTGTATTCATCAACACTCCTTTCGTATCCAATTTGATTCACAATAGAATTAAAGTCATTATTAAAAATATTTAGATTTTTTTGCATCTGCGAAAATACTTCTCCATTCTTACTATGCCCTTTTCTATACTTACTTTGACTGTTAGACCTGTCAAATACATCTGGTGGAGGCGAAACAACATTTAAACTTTGATAAATTAAATTTTTTACTGGAGTAAATAAAAAATTATCAGGAGTAAAAAATACAAAGCCTTCTTTATATTCATTATTGTTCAAAAACACAAACTCTGCTCTGATACCAACGGTTTCGTTTCCTCTGGCAGTAATGACAAAGGAATCTTCTTGGTACATGTTTCTAAGAGACCAGATTGTTGAAGGGCCAACAAGAAATAAAATTAGCAAAATATTTATAAACTTTATTTTTTTATTTTTGAAAATAATCAGGACTTCAAAAAATAAAAAAATCAACATTACATAGAGAAATACTGAATTGAATAATGGGACAAAAGCCATTGTTAGATAACGGACTGGGTAATTTTTACCTAAAAATTTTAAATTAGTAAATGTAAGTAAAAATATTAGAAGAAACTCAAAAACAATAAAATCTCGATGGTAATAAGGAGCAAATAAAATATACAAAATGAGGCAGATTATTAGGTATGTTTTGTTTAAATTGTCGGGAAAGAGAAATACAAGCATTAATGCTGTTAACAATTTAACTAAAAGAATAATCAAATTAAATGCCACTGTGCTTCCTCCGAGTATCGAACACCCACCTGAATTAAGGTTTTCAATACAGTCAGCTTGAATACTTGAAATTTCTTCATTAGAAGTGGTTGCTTCTATTACTGCAAAAATAATCAGAGTGTAACCAACTTCACCTCTTCTAATTCCACTATCATTTAATGGATAAGCAAAATCATCATTTTTATTTTTTAAAGGATCGATAAAACCATATGTACCCTCTTTAGATAAGTGAGTAGCAAGTTTCCAATATTGATAATCATCGCTGCTTGAGGGTCCGGCACTAAGATACGGTAAATCTATGGCTATTAGTAAAAATAAAAGTAAACAAATAATAATAAGTTTTAAAATATTTTTATTATTTTTTAAATACTTCAAAACTACTTTATAGCTAAATAGCCTTCAAATGGAACATACTTGAAAATTGGCATTATATCTATAAACCCAGCTCTTTTAAGAATTCCAATATTTCCTTTATGTGAAAATGGTTCGAGGACACCTTTTAGACTTCTTGTCTTGTTAAAAATTTCTAACTCTTCAAATCCCTGTTCAAGTTTAAATTCATTGTATACACCAGAAATTATATCTTGGAATCTTGCGTCAGGAGCTCTTGTTTTTTCAAAAAGAATCATGCCTCCTCCCCAATTTAAATTCTTATAAATTTTATCAATAATTTTCTGTCGACTTCTTGGCTTTATGAATTGGAGAGTATAATACATAATCATAAAATCAGAATTTTGATATTCATACTTCTCTAAATCATCTGTGAGAAAATTAACTTTGGAATCCGGGTTTTCTAAGATTGCTTGTTGAGTCATTTCTTCAATAATATCAATTCCATAATAGGAAACATTTTTTTTGTGTTGATGTCTTTTTTCAATTTTAGAAATTAAATTTCCTGTAGAAGATCCTAGTTCATAAACAAAAGAGTCATCGTGTATAAAAAAATCTGAAATATGAGAGATTAGATTATGACCCTCTTCATAGAAAGGAACAGATTTTTTAACATGTTTCGAAAACTTTTTGGACACATCTCCTTGAAAAGTCCATGAAGAGTTGTCTGCAATTATATTTTTATCAACTTTATTCTTTTTTTTCATATATTAAGTATTGCATCCATAGATAATTTTTTAATAATTTTTGAGATTTATTGAAGATCAAATTATCAACTGTAATAGCAAAATTTAAAAGAGGTAAAAATAACACTTTAGGCTTTAAGGGAAAGTGTGCAAAGTAAGGTAACAGAAATCCAAAAAACTTTTGTTCAACTAAATGAAGATTGGATGGAACTAAGGACTCGATTTCACCTTGTTTGAAGAAAAATTGAGTTTCATCATAGGATTTGTCTATAATCTTTCTTATATTTCTTAGAGAATTTATAAAAAATCCTCCCTTATGTGGTTCAACAATAATACATTTTCCACCAACTTTTAACACGTTATCAATGTTCTTAAAAATATCATTGAGTTCTGTCATGTGGTGCAAGACTCCAAAACTGTAAACAGTATCAAAAATATTTGATTGTTGGAATGGTTCTTTTAGGTTTTTTACAGAAAATTCTACATTTTTTTCATTTGAATAATAAAAATTTGCATTTTTAACTTGTTCGAATGAGATATCATACCCCTCATATGATTCATAATGCCCGCTTAAGTAATCAACAAGAGCTCCGTTGCCACAACCAAAATCCATTAATTTTCCTAAAGAGTCTAAATTATTTAATGGTATACAAGCAAATTCTTTACGAGCTTTTGATGAAACAGGATTTAAGTCTCTTTTAACTTTAGTTTGAGCATTTGAATCATAGTGATTTTTTTGTATATCTGAATTTAAATAGTTAGCATTTTTATGGTCTGTGCTAAAAACTAAATATCTCAAACTTGTGTATCTCACAAACCATAAAATAATTGAGCTTAAAATATTAACTACAAACTGATATGTATCGAACAACAAGACAAAATAATTAAATAAGAAATAATCTACTGTTGAAAATAATAATGTATGAAGACCATATTTTAAAAAAGAATCTCTACTGTGATTTTTAAAATTATATTTTGAATGCAAATAGTAACCTTGAAAAAATAAATAGATTAGAACAAATATATAATATTCTTGGACATCGAAACCAAAAAAGTCTCCAAAGATAAAAGTTAATAAAATCTTAGTCGTGAAATTAAATAAATTAACTCCAAGAGTAGAGGGTACTTTTTTAAAATAATTGTTCTGTAATAATTTCAAATTTTCCTTTTAAAAATTTTAATTTCTTGTTCTCATGTAGGTTTCTATGTTACTGATACTTTTCAGAATTATTGCTGTTAGTAACAACTGTACACTAATGAATCCTAGTCCTAAAATTAAATTTACGTTCATTATAGGTTTTGGAGTTAAGCCATTAAAGTAATCAGCTAATTGTAAGCATGAAATAAATATCGTAATTAGCATTGTAACTAAAGAAATGCTTCCAAGGCTTCTCATGGGGTTTTTAGTTATCATTAATAACAATATTTGAAACATTGCTTTAAAAGGATAACTGAGTTTAACAAAGCTTTGACCATGTTTCCTTTCGTTAAATTTAATTGGGATTTGCTTAAACCTTAAACCAGATATATAACTTGAATAAAGAACTTGTTGGGTATAGTTATAATCTGAAAAAATCGATACACTTGATAAAAATTTTTTATTTCCCGCAAACAGACCTGGTTGAGAATCTGTAATGCTGTAATTGGTTATTAATTTCATCAATTTCGTGAAAAACTTATTGCCATATTTTCTTATTCCTGGCATTTTATAGGTAATTGCTCCATTAAATCTATCTCCATAAACTAAATCAAAATTATTGGAAATCAACGGTTCGATAACATTCTTTATGTCATTGGGATCGTGTTGCAAGTCAGCGTCGAATTTAACAACGATATCAAAATTATTTTCTTCTACAAATTTTAATCCTGTTCTTACTGCTGCACCAATACCCCTGTTGTATCCATGAGATATAACTAATGTGTTACTCATTTGATCTGCTATTTGTTCAGTATTATCTAAACTACCGTCGTTTACTATAATTATTTTAAAGCTGTTTATTTCAGAAATAGAATTTAAAGAATTACTTAATTTATTGATACAATCAGAAATTGTCTCTTCTTCATTGTAAGCAGGAATTACTACAGCTAACTTAACATCGTTTTTCATCTATCTTATATTAGTTATTTTAATTGTTAAATATATCAACTAAATTAAGTAATAACTATGAAAAGTTTTGAAAAATCTAATTTATTTAGTCTAGATTTTGGAAATGAACAATTTGTAGATGAGTTAGCTGAATTGTTTGTTGTAACAAACCCTAATGCTTTAATTTCAATTTTTGGTAAAAATTTTGTAGTAGGTTTTATAAATAATTTTTACCAATCAAGTGACAGTTCTATTTATATTTACGTTCATGAAAGTAAAATTGTTGGCTATGTGTTCTATTTAAATAATATAAATACTCTAAAAAAAGTTAAACCAAAAAACACAAAACTATTAGCTACTCTTTTAAAAAACCCCCAAATAATATTGAAAGTATTTAAAAGTATTAATAAAAATAAATTCAGAAAAAATTTCAATAGCAAAACTGGATACCTCATGTATTTAGGAATAAGAAAAGAATTTCAGGGGTCTGGTCTGGGGCAAGAATTAGTTAATAATTCAATAAAATTGCTACCAAATACAGTTATGCATGTAGTAACAGATACTAAATTAAAAAAAGTTGAATCATTTTTCCAAAAGTGCAAATTTAATACTATTTATAGTGTTGAAAATTCTTTTTACTTGATGAAGCGCGATTTAAACTGAGATAAGATTTTATAATACTTTTATGAAAAACTCTATTCTTCTTATTGGTTCGGGGCCATCATCATATGCCTCATGCTTAAGATTGCTTAAATCTGAATATGAAATTTTTTTAGCTGATGGAAGAAACCTTGAAGGTTTGAGAGAAGTAAGTTGTGTTTATGAAAGCAATAATTCTAATGAAGACAGTAGAGTTAAAAAATTTTCAGAAAGCAATCTAGATATGAACTTTTTTCCTCAAGATAACAAATATCCTAAGCCATCATTAATTTTCGGCGGTTATAGCAATATATGGGGAGGGGCAGTTGCCTTATTGAATAAAAACAAAAATAGTAAATGGGGGACTATATCAGAAGAAATAGAGAATAGTTATAAAAACTTTATCAATGAATTAAATATACATAGTAATAGAAAAGACTTTGATAAATATACTAATAACAAACTTCCAGTTTCTGAAAGAGAAAAAATATTAATAAACAAATTAAATAAGCAGAGTAATAATAATTTTTTTGTAGATTACTCAGCAATTGCTCTTGAAAATAGAATTGATGAATCTATTTGTAAAATTTGTGGTGAATATAGTTGGTCCTGTAAAACAAATTCATCTTGGTCAAGTACAACAAGATTTAAACAATTAATTGTTGATAAAAAAATTAATTATCTCAAAAATGCTGTTGTAAATAAAATTTCGGAGAAAATTGATGAAGATATTGTTAATGTTGAGCTTCTTATAGATGGAAAAATAGAAATAAAAGAATTTAATAAAATATTTGTAGGTGCAGGCGCTATTGGAACATCCAAAATTATGATAAATTCTATAAATAATCTCAACCAGATTGAAATAAAATCTAATGATCTTGTAACAATACCCTACATAAATTTTTCAAGAAATAGCAAAAAACTCCACACATTTTCTGATATTTTTTTTAATTTTCAAAACAATAGCTACAATTTTTTTGGACAAATATACGGAATATCTGAAAACTTATTCAAGATGTCGGCTAATGCTGTTCCAATTGCAACAAAATTAAAATACTTAGTAAAACCTTTTTTAAGATATTCTGGTGGAATATTTTTATATATTGATGAAGATCTCTCTTCTTCGTTAATAATGAAAGAAAAAAATATTCAAATTCCTGGAAGAAAATCAGATAATAAAAGATCAAGAAAAGCTATTTTCACTTTATTTTTAAAACTTCTTAAAGCAGGTGTGCTTACTTTTCCATTTTTAGGAACTAAAAAAAAGTATGGGAATTCAAATCATTATGGTGGCCAATTTCCTTTAAATGATAAGAGCAATCCAAATTCTACAGATTCTTTTGGGAGGCTGGAGATATTTAATAATGTTCATATCATTGATAGTTCGGTCCTTCCGTGCTTAGAACCAGGGCCAATTACATTAACTGTAATGGCAAACTCATATAGAATTACTGATATGGTGTGTAATGAAGCCTAGATATAAAATTTATGTTTATCCTATAAAATTTTTAAAAACATTTTTTCAAAGTTTATTTATACCAAATAATGTAATAAATTCCAATTTTGAATCAAAACTAAATAAGTATTTGAACTCTGAAAATGCCCTTTTTGTAAACCAAGCAAGGATTGGTGTTTTTTTAACAATCAAATCCATTATTGATAAAACAGGAAAAACAGAAATCATAGTATCTCCTTATACTATTGCAGATGTTATAAATATGGTTATTTTGGCAGGAGGAGAACCAGTATTTGTTGATATAGAAGAAGATACTTGTAATATCAACCACAATCTAATTGAAGAGAATATAACTGAAAACTGTAGTGCTATTCTTGTCACCCACTTACACGGCAGAATGTGCAATATGAAACCAATAAAAAAAATTGCAGATAAGTATAGCGTGTACTTAATTGAGGATGCTGCACAAAGTTTTGGGGCAAAACAAAATGGACAGTATGCAGGAACTATTGGTGATGTTGGCATTTTTAGTTTTGGTTTATATAAAAATGTTAGCTCTATTTATGGCGGTGCTGTTGTATCAAAAGATAAAGATTTGTTTAAATTAATTAGTGAATCTCATTCGGATTTTAATAAATTTAACTTCATATGGTATTTTAAAAAGTTATTAAAAGGTCTGGTTACCATAGTTGCGACTTCGAATATTTTGTTCAGACCAATAATCTTGCCCATAATCAAATTTGGATATTTTAAAAATATTAAATTTATAAATAAATTTGTCGAGACAGAACTTGATGTCTCAAGAAAAACAGAAATACCTGATATATATTTAACAAAACCATCAAAATTTCAAACTTATCTTGCTTACGAAAATTTATCAATGGTAAAAAATGATGAAGATAAAAGAATTGAGTATGCAAAAATTTATCAAAACCGACTAAATCAGTATTCAGAGCTTAAATTCCAAGATAATACCAATTCAAGTGACAATATATATACATATTTTCCAGTCTATCTTGAGAGAATGCAAGAATTAAGAAGTTATCTCATCAAAAATAACATAGATGTTGGTCCTCAGCACTATAAAAATACTGCTTCGATTTTATCTTTTGAAGATTTTTATAAAAATTGTTCTGTTGCTGAGAGGGTTTCGAAAAATTTACTGCTCTTGCCGACCTATCCTAGGTATGGAGAGAAAAATATAACGAAACTTTGTGATTTAATTTCACTATTTTTTAAAACTTAATTCTTCATTATTCATCTCTAAAAATAAATAATCAGTAAATAATTCTGCACCAGTAGTTGATAAATGATTCCCATCACTATAAAAAATTTGACTACCAATTTTTGCAACACATTCATCTTTAATAAATTGATTGCAAAATAACTTTTCAGGATAAATTCGAATAATATTATTACCTAATATCTCGTCATACACTTTCGTAGAGAACTCAACCCTGTCTTGCCACACAGTTCTGGGATAAGACAGGGATTCATTCGAAAGTTTATTTCTCAATATTATCTCATTAGTATCTTGTGCATGGTTTGGTATTGGATAAAGTAGTACTAAGTAATCAGTAATTTTTGAGAGCTCATATATTGTTGATTGAATATCACTTATAACATAAGGTAATGATTCCTCAGGTGATAAGTTTGGTACAGAATTATTTAAATAATAACCTCCACAATTTTTTTCTACATATTTTCCAGTATCCATACACGTTCCATTTACATAAACTGGCAATCTTGCACCATAAATTATAATTTTTGGATTTAACTTCTTAATAGATTCAAATGTATCATTATTGTTAAACTGACATCCATACTTTTGTGCATAAGATTCTTTCGTAAAAACGCAACCACCCTGAATAAATGAATGATAATTATAATTATTTTTTTGAGAATATGATTTTACTTGTTTTGCTATTCTCCCAATGTGAGAGTCGCCAATTAATACTAAATATTGATCATTTCCAAAATTAAAATCGCACTCTAGGTTAAAACATGGTTCACCGTCTTCATTGAAAACACCTGATTTTTCTCCAATTAATAATTCTTCCAATAGATCTTCAGAAAAGTTGGAATACCTGTTGATAAAACCTTGATCATTTCCATAACTGTAAATAAAAATATTCAATATGGAAATTAATGAAATAAAACTAAATAATGTTTTTAAAGTAAAATCATATCTAAATTTTTGTTCAATAAATTTCCACATTAAATAACTTAAAATCAATGAGACAGTAATTAAAAGTGCTTCTTCGTAGACTGAAACATTTCTATATTTATAAATTCTATAAAAAGCAAATAATGGTTGGTGAATTAAATATAGAGAAAAAGAGACCTTACCAATCATCAATAAAGATCGATTTGTGAACAAGTTTTTCATTGTAGAATTTGTACCTGTGAACAACAGATAAATGCAGGAAAATATAACAACTATAAAATTTGGATACAAAGAATTCAAAACTAAATCATTAAATAAAACAAAAGAAATTAGAATTCCAAAAAATCCAACAGGACCCACAAATCTATATTTATTAACAAAATTTAACAATTTATTTTGATTAGAAATAAACACTAGCGCAACTAACGTACCAGCAAGAAATTCCCAAATGCGATATTGAAGCATGTAAAAATAGGTAGTTTCATCGGTAGATTCGTAAGAAATAGCAAAATAAAATGCAACAAATATAAGAGCATAAAAGAGGGGCTTTGTATAGTTTTTAAATCTTTTAAATATAAAATAAAAAATAAGTGGAAAAATAATATAATATTGTTCTTCAACACTTAAGCTCCACATATTTATAAATGGAGTTATTTTTGATGGTGCGCTGTTGTAGTTTCCTGAATTCATAAAATAAAAATTAGAAAAAAAGAAATTAGAGCTAATTACGCTATCTAAAAACTCAATCATTCTTTTTGGTATGAGTAAATAATATGCAAAAGGAAAAAATAAAAATAAAGATGCAATTGAGGCAGGAAGGATTCGCTTAACTCTTCTTAAATAAAATTCTTTAAATGAAAAATTTCCAGAAATTAATTGTTCAATAATTTTATATGAAATCAAATAACCACTAATTACAAAAAATACATCAACACCAAGATAACCTCCTTGTAAAGGAAAGTATTCTGTGTGATAAAAAAGGACACCCAAAACTGAAATAGCTCTAAGTGTGTCTACTTCGGGCCTATACTTTAATTCATTAATTGATTTTTCAGAAAAATTAAAATTCAAATACGAGCTTTTATACTGAATTAAAAGAATAATAAAAGCTAAGCAATAAAAATCAGCAATATTAAAAACATGCTGCAAAATATTTGGATTTAAATTGAAATTGAATGCTTGTGGTTCATAAGTCAACTGATATGAAATTAAAAACAATATAGAAAAAAATAAAAATTCTCTGTTTGAATTAAATAATTTTCGTGTCAAAAAATAAATTATCACAATTATTGAAAGCTTAAAAGAGTTTTCAAGTGGCAAGTTTTTTGCAACATATATATCTATATACGTCTTATTTATCATGTCTAAACTTTTGCCTTGTTCTTCACTGCTACCAATAATTCTTCCTAAACACTTAATATCATTTGAATTTGAACTTCTAAATCTAATTATTTTGTCATTAATTTGTTCAGACCATTTATCAATTTCATCAATTTCATATAGACATAAACCATAAAAAGGTGGAAGATTCTTATTTTGGTCAAGCTTGTATGATTGCGAAAGACCAGTTGTAGATTCTATAACGGTCGATCTAATACTATTCATTAAAAGAGGCGATAATACTAATAGAATTATTATGAAAGTACCTAAGTTATATTTTTTAAACATCAAAGCTGCTGGGTAAATTAAATGATTTAACGTAGAAATTATCAGTATTGTTAAGTTCTTCACGATAACAATCAGCGTTTATTTTATTCAAATGGTGAGGGACCCAAATATCTCGCACTAATATGCCAAGGTCATTTAGTAGTCTAATTAATTCAAATTTTGAAAAGCTAGTTTCATCACTTAATGAAATAGAATTGAGCCAAAAATTCGTAAAGTTTTCTGATTTAGTATGTAAATTTAATAAATTAAAGTTTTCAAATTTTTCTTTATAAAAATCATAAATTTTTTTTCTTTTTAATAACTTTTCATCTAACGATAATATCTGAGATAAGCCTAAAGCAGCATTAAGAGCCGGTAATCGGTAGTTATAAGCTACTTCATCATGATCGAATCCAAAAGTTTTTTTTGCAATATTTGCTGTTGAAGCTAAGTGACGGATATTTTCTATTTCTTTTGAATTTTTGGAAATAACTGCTCCACCCATGCCACTTGTTATAATTTTATTTCCATTAAAACTTGTAGTGGTTATGTCTGAATAATAACCTGAGCTTTTCTCATATCTTTTTGCACCAATTGATTCTGCAGCATCAACAATAAGTTTTAGATTATAATCTTTACAAATTTCATATATTTCTTTTTGGTGACCTATATTTCCAAAAACATCTACCATGACAACCGCTGTTATCTTTCTACCTGTTTCAGTATTTGTTAATTGTTTATTTTTGTACTTGCAAGATTTTAAAATAAAACTTTTTAAATGTTCGTGTGATAAAGAAAGATAATCTTGTTCAATATCAATGAAAGTAGGTGTTGCACCTAGATACCTAATGGCATTAATTGTTGCAACAAAAGTAAGTGGCTGTACTATTACCTCCTGATTACTTTCAACTCCCATGGAATTAAGTGCTAAATGAAGAGCGGATGTACCAGAGTTTAAACAAACAGCATATCTGTCATCAAAATTTTTACTTATTTGTTTCTCAAAATCATCTATTGAGCCACCCAAAGAAGATACATAACCTTTCTCTAAAGTTTCTTGTACAGAGCCAATATCTGATTGAGATATAATCGGTTCACTTAAAGCTACAGGTTTGCTAACGTCCTTAAAAACATCTGTTAAAAAGTCTACAATTTCATTCATAATATTCTTGTTTATTTGATTTTAGTGAGTAATACTACTTCTAATGAAATTAACTGAAAAAGAAATTCAAAAATTAATTATTTCAAATGAAACCTCTCTAAACGAAATGATTCAAAAGATAACATTAAACAATCATAAGATTTTGCTTGTTAAAAAAATAGACAAACTGATCGGATACATAACGCCATTAATGTTAAAAATTGAACTTCAGTCTTTTGGTTTAGATTATGATACGAATGCCGAAAAAATTATTGCACAATATGAGGATATAATTCCTGATAGAAATTTTTCTATAAAGCAACTTAACGAGGAATACAAAATTTTATCAAAAAATGACAAAATAGAGGTTTCTATTGATAAAGATTCTTCATTAGAAGTTAATCATAATATTAAAAATGCCTTGGTATTTTGTGGTGGTAAGGGATTGAGGTTAGGTAATTTAACAAACGAACTGCCAAAGCCTCTTCTTGAAATTAATAAAAAACCAATTTTACATAGACTTATAGATAAATTAATTGATGAAGGATTTAGTAAAGTAGTATTGGCCACTAGTTTCAAACATCATATCATTGAAAGTTATTTTTATGACTTAGATCTGAATATTGATATTGAATATTTATACGAAGAAACACCATTAGGAACTGCTGGCTCAATAATTAGATTCTTTAATGAAAATGAAGATGAAAACCTAATTTGTCTGAATGGAGATGTAATGGTTTTTGATAATTTAAATGAAATTTGTAATTTTCATTTTAAAAAAACTAACATAGCGACTTTCGGTTATACAAATTATAAAATTCAATTTCCATACGGAGTCGTAAATGAAAAAGATTTTAAAATTGACGAAAAGCCCCTATTAAGTAAAAAAATTCTTTCTGGGGTAAATGTTTTTAATCGTGGTATTTTAAATATAACAAACAGTACACCAGTAGATATGAACATACTTTATGAAAATCTTATTAGCGAATCTAAAAAAGTCTCAATATTTCCATTTGGTGATGACTGGTTAGATATAGGAAATAAAACAGATTTAACTATTGCTGATAAGTATATGAAAATAATTGAAGGCTAAAACTTGAGCCTTACAGCTATTGTACCCATCTATAACGAAGAAAATACAATTGAAGAACTCTTGCTTAACTTATCAAGAGTAGAGTGCGTAGATAAGATTATTGCAATTGATGACAATTCTCAAGATGCTACAAAACAAATTCTTAAAGAATTAGAAATTGATAAATTGCATGTAATTTTTAATTCTCAAAACTACGGAAAAGGTTACACCATAAGACAAGCGCTAGAAATAATCGATACAAACTATACAATCATTCAGGATGCTGATCTAGAGTTAGACGTTACAGATATCGAAAAAATATATAACAAAATTACTAAGGACAATTTAGATGTTGTTTTTGGTTCAAGATTTTTAAATAAAAACAATATTGAAAACTACCCAAAAAGTTTTATGTACGCAAACAAGCTATTTGTATTTCTGACAAATCTATTTACAGGTAGAAATTTTACCGATGTATTAACTGCATATAAATGTAGCAAAACGGAAAATTTTATAAATCTTGATACAAAAGAAAATCATTTTGGATTTGATGTGGAATTCTCATTTAAAGTTGGAGTAAGTAATTTTTTAACACATGATATTCCAGTTAGTTTTTTTCCAAGAACTAAAGAAGAAGGGAAAAAAATAAATATCTATGATGCAATCAATTTATTATATGTGTTAGTAAGATTGAGCATAATTTATTTTTTTTCATTTAGCGAAAAGCCAGAATCAAGGTGATTAAAAGTTTCAATACAGTCTTTTAGAATTCTTATTATTTCTTCTTTCGTCTTTTCAGGTCTTTGTATTAAAGTTTTCAATTCCTCTATAAAATTTTGATAATCTATCCCTAAGCTTTTATTTTCCAAATTATAAAAATTCTTATAACTAGTCTCAGTAACTTTTTCATCTTCTTCATAAAATACTTCTTTATCTTTTTCTCCAGTAGTATTTAACTGATCAAAAATTAGTGGAACTATGTTTCTAGATAGCTCGTTCCTTTCATTATTGTATTCATCGTCATTGATATAAAATTTAAATTCTCTGTTCGTCTGTTTTAAATAATTAATTGCGATATCTTCGATTGTTATTGGTTTTAATAAACCAGGATTA